>Ga0335069_10000501_pt1 | contig 66099 bp, 56 predicted proteins | sample Lox_Sample_11_FD_206714 | JGI IMG/M metagenome (GOLD analysis project Ga0335069, IMG submission 206714) | Soil microbial communities from Loxahatchee National Wildlife Refuge, Florida, United States - Lox_Sample_1.1 | ecosystem: Environmental > Terrestrial > Soil > Wetlands | place: USA...
CGTATCGCTCATACATCTTGTTGAGGGCGGGAACCTCCCGCCGGAAAGGCGGTCACGTGTAGCTCCCGAAGACCAGCACCACGGGTTTGCCTCGCAGCGCTGCAAGTTCGACTTCTGACTTATGGTCGAGCGCCAGCAGCGTAAAGTTGGGCGCCATGTCGCCGAGATTCACCGTGCCCGCGCGCGCTTGCGACCACATAGTCTCGAACGGAAACAGGAAGAACGCCGGCATTGGCACGTGCATCATCACGCGGCCGAACGTTTCCGGCGGCTGGCGCATCGCCCAGCCGATGGTAAGCAGAAATCCGCCCCACAACAGCAGCAGAACGACGGCAAGAATTGAGAGTGTTCGATTTGCACGTTTGTACATCGGGAGTTTCGCAAGTCTAAAACGGCGATTGCCAAAGCCGGAATAGTGCTTTTCTATTACCCCTATGGCTGTCCAGCTATGCAGCGGATGCCGAGGATTTCCTGAGCACTACTCGGTCGGATTCGATGACGTGTCCTTCCTGCTGAAGCTTCATTGCGTGCGCTTCGGTTCCGCCGGGAAACTTGGAGTTCAACTTTCCGTCGTCGCGAACGACGCGCCAGTAGGGAGCGATGTCTGACTTGCCTTCGGCGCGGTCCTCTTCCGCAGCTTCTGCTACGATGCGCAGGAAAATACCGCTCACCAACGGGCAGGTCATGTCCGCGTGATGCCATTGCGCCAGGCGCCGGCGGATTTGACTCAATGTGGTGACCTCGCCGCGCGGAATCTTGCGGACCATCGCGTCCACTTCCAGCGCTGTGGGAATCAGCATCATGCCGCGACCAAACCGCTTTGCCATAGCGTCGGAAATCGGTATGAGCTTGGGCTGCATCGGCTTGTGCAACTTCGCTCGCCAGGAGGTCCTGCTCCTCGACCGAATCTTGGTTGCAGCCATTCAACTCTCCTCGGACATCCGTCCGCTCTTGGCCACAGCATAGGCGCGTGATCGGTGCGGCACAAGGGCTTGCCTGGGTGCGGTGCGAAGGATTCCCAAATTGGAAACCAGTGTTGCCGCACCCTATTCTGGCGGGAAGACGAACTGGAACTTTTCGTCGCCAAGGGGAATTGTGACCGTCACGAGATAGCTCTTGCGGCCGGTGTGCGAGATCGGCGCCTTATCGGTCATCTTCGGCATCGCGAAGTACAGCACGCCTTCGACTTCGCCTTCCGGCGGAATGGTGTTGGCCAGAAACTCACTGTGCTCGACAACTTCGGGCTTCACGGCATGCTTAGCGAGTTGCGGGCCGTTGCCATCGCCGACCTCGCGGTTGCGGAGTTCGCAGCCGAGGTCGCAAGCCGGAGAACTTGCAGCCGTCGCGAGTGCTGCACCTCTCGGCTTCAGAGTGGGATAGGAAGCTTCCATGTAGGCTTCAGGGGTTTCCGCTGCGGCTTCTTTCAACATCTGCTGGACGAGGTCAGCCATTGTGGGAAGTCCGGAACTGGCGGCTGGACCAAGCATTGGAGGCTCTCCTGTCATCGCGCTCGCGAAACGGGCCAAGCCTGTGGGACGCGTGAACTTGTCGTTCACGTCAGAAGCGGAGTAGAGCGTCAGGAACTTGGCGCCGACCGAATCTTCCGCCGTGATCGACTCCGGCACGGCATCAACTGAAGCCTTGGCGTGGTTAATGACGTGCACCTTGACGCCGAAGTACTTGCCATTCAGCACGGGAATCGCGGCGGCGATGACAGTGTAATTCTTGCCCTGCAGGTATTGATGACCAACACCATTGAGATAGAAGGAGCCGCGAGGGCGCGAGCCGCGCGCGAGGTCGGGACCTTGGGACGCTGTTGGCGATTGAGCTAAAGCGCAGGAGCAGAGCAACAGGGAAAGCACGATTCGGCGCATGGAACCTCCAGAAGCGTTGAACGCATCTGGAGCTTGCATCGGCAAAGTTATGAAAAGGCTAAGGAGCGAGCTGTCGATAATTTTGCCGGATTGAGGATAATCTTTGGCCGAAGCACCCTCCTCCCCAGTGAAATTCCTTGTTTTCATTAAGTTAGCCCGATCTTCGCGCACAAATCCAGAAGCTTGTTCGAATTGCAGGCAAAATGTTGGAAATAAATGAGTTATTCTCGAAGATGCGGACAGATGACGGCGCGAGGGAGCGGGCTCCGGTGGCGAAGTTGTAGTACCCGCCTTCGTTGCACCCACATTAGCGCAAAAAGAAGGCGCGAACCCGTAGCACCCGGTTCCCGGCGCATCGTCTAGGCAGCCTTGGCCTCATTCGAAGCGGCGGCATCAGACTGAGACAAACCAGCTCGAATGCGGTTCGCCGGTGAGCCAGATTTGAGGCCTTCGAGCGCCAACTCTGCCGCCCACTTCACCCCGAACTTCCGCAGGATGGGGATCAACGGGCACTTGTTCGTAAACGATGACTGAAAAAGGTTCAGCCCTACAAAGGCTGTGAACAAGTACCAGTAGGGCGAAACCCAGTGTCCCAGCGCGAGCGAGATCATGACAAACGTGCCCGCAAACATACGCAAATAACGTTCGATATCCATACATCACCTCCGATTCTTCAGCATTCCATGTTTGTCCCACAAGATGGTGTCAGAATAGCGGCACGCGGCGGGAAAGTACTTTGCAAAACCTCGAATGAGTCTGAGAAAACTCTGAAATCGCTTGCAGGCACGCCAGTAGCTGTCGGGGGATGGCAGAAGGCAATCCTGCGCCTTGCCCTTCGTTTGCGTCGCCGTCGCCAAGCTAACAGCGCCCAGAGCCGACGAGTTTCAGCGGGCGCGGGCTGGTGAAGCGGCAGCGTTAGTGTCGCGTCAAGAGTATGCCCGGACCCGGGTGAGCGCCTGGTTTGCGCTCCCCGGTCCGGTGGAACGAGATGTGACCGTCGCTACTTCTGGCAGGTATCGTTTTCCACGACGATGTCACGGGCACGAACGTAATGGTTGGCGTTGCCTTCTTTGCGGGCGTTTGCCGACGGGTGCTCAACATCGCCGGTAATCGTAACTTGCTTTCCGACGTAGTCGTTCATCATCATGTCTTTCTCGGTGACACCCCACGTGGCGCCGTCGCTGGTCTTCAACAAGTACTCACGAGCGGTGGGGCCGACCGCGAGGCATCCAGTGATTTGCTTCGTTCCGGGCGGTGTGATCGGCGGCCGCTCGGCAAAGGCGATGCCCAACCCGATGGATCCGGCGAACAAAAGACTGGCTGCGGAAAGAAAAACGGTGCGTTTCATACACGACCTCCTTGGTGGTTTAGGAGTGGCGCGGGTCTCGAGTGCGGCAGGTGTCGGTAAAGCCGCAAGCGTGCCGGGCGAGAAGCGGCGGGAGAGAGGGCGGCACGAGCGACCTTTGGGTGTCTCCAAAGGCTCCACAGAACTAGACGCAAATGTGGAAGAGACGTTAGTTGAGCGGAGCGCTCAGAGTACTTCTCCTAGCTCATCTCCGCCCGTATGCTGCGCGCGAGCTTGCGGGGGCGGGCGATCTCGGTATTGAAGCTCTGATTTTCCATCCAGGAGTCGAGGAGACTCTTTTTGAATTTCCAGCGGTTGCCAAGTTTGAAGGCGGGGATGCGCTCTTCGGAAACATACTTGTAGAGCGTGTCGGGAGAAACGCCGAGGTACTGCGAAGCCTGCCGAATGTTCATTACTTCACGCGCGTCAGCCATGTAACATCCTCCCCAACCCGTTGTACTTGGTAACCCGGTGCAGCGGGCGAAAGGCGGAAACCTTCGTCGCCGCTTCGCCATCCGCCGCCGCGGCCTGCCGGAAATTGCAGGGCATCGCAGGCTAACGGGGATGTTTTGCCCGCACGAGTCCCTTTTCTACCGGCAGCTTCACCGATGCCTTGGGGCTGTGCATGTTGGCCATCCGGACTCATTGTAGGGCGGAGCATGCCTGGCGGATAGAGTCTGCCTGTTGTCGCAAACGATACCTGTGGGGCCGGGAGTGTGGTCCTGAGACCGTAGGAAAGATGAGTTAGGATGGACTTCGTTGCCAGGAGGCCTTTTGGTCTGCAGTAACTGCGGGTACGAAAATCCAGCCGTGCATCGGTTCTGCGGCATGTGCGGGACGCCATTCCCGCGACGAATCGCGAGCGTTTCCCAAGAGCAGGGCACGCTTGCGTTTACGAGCGCTCCGCTGGAAATGGAGCCCGAGCCGTGGCTTGCGCCCGAGGTTGCGCCGCCGGTCGTCGAACCGGAGGTAGTGCTTCCAGCGGAAACCGCCACCCCGGCGACGGTTGCAACCGAAGTGGAAACCTCTCTTGCGGAAGCGGCGGTTCCGGCGCCCGAACAGATTGAGAGGGTTGCGGCGCCGGAGCCAGTGATCGAAATGGCGGCACCGGCGTTCGAGGCGAAGGTACCCGAGGTCGAAGCAGCAGAGTCCATAGTTGAGCCAGAGCCGGCGCCAGCCTTGCATCAGCAACAGTTGATTGAAGCGGAGGCGATAGAAGTGGTTGCAGCGGAAATCGACGAGGAGCCAGTTCCGCTTGAGGCCGAGCTTCCGGAAGCGGGCGGTACCGAAGAGCAACAGGAAGTCGCGGATGAGGTCCCCAAACTGGCGGCGCAAGAACCGAAGGCAGAGGAAGCTCCGGCTGTGGCCGCCAAGCCGACTGAGGGAGAAACGACGACGCCTGCCGAGGCGGAGTCGAAGCCGACTGCACGAGTGGTGGTGATGCCGAAGCCGCCGCTGCGTCCGGTGCTGGTGGATCGCACCGAACAGCCGCCGCCGAAGCCAGGGGTGACTCATCCGACGCCCGATACGCTGCCATATTCGCCGCCGCCGGCGTCGGCGGGGATGCCGACGTTCCAGGAGATTCAGGACGCTGCAGGACCGCCGCCGATCAGTCCGTTTGAGCCTCCGGGAGAGAAACAGCCCGACGAAGACCGCGAGCTGAAGGAGTTTGTGGCGAGCTTCAAATGGACGCCTCCACAGGAAACGGCCGATGAGCTGACGATGCGCAGCGAAGTGCCAGTGATCGACAAAGCCGAGCCAGCAGTGTTTCACCACCCGTCGTTTGACGACGATGTGCCGCCGCCGCCCGAAGAAGCGCATCCGACGGGCGAGGAATATTACCGGCCGGCGCACGCCGGGGCGCGGGCGAAGTTTCTGGAGATTTCTGAAACGCCGTCGGCACCGGCTGCAAGTGCGGGTGACTCTGCGGCGGCGATGAAAGAGGAGGCTTCTCCCGCAACGCCAACCAAATGGTGGCTCTGGACGTCGGTGGCCGGAGTCATTCTGGTGTTCGGGGTGCTGGGTTTCCTCGAGGGCCGGGCGGAAAGCACCCATGCATTCCGCGGGCCGGTGGATATCCTAAAAGACGAGTATCACAGCGTAAGGCAGTGGCTTGCGAAGGTGATCGAAGCGTCTCCCGCTCCTCCGCAAGCGAAGACGAATGAGGTTACGAAGCAGTTGCCACCGTCGAACGGCGAAAAGCAGACCGAGACGGAAGGTGCGACGGGCAACACGAGCGATCAGCTGAAGGCGACGACGCCCGAGACTTCAGCGCCGCAGCAGTCGGCATCCACAAGCCCGGATCAGCCAGGGGGTGCGAGCAACGTAGGCACAAAACTTGAGGCTGCGAAGGCTGCGACGCCGAAGCCGATTGACGCGCCTCCGCCACCAAAGGCGTCGGCAAAACCGCAGCCAGGCCAGGAAGAGTTGGCGCGGGCGATGAATACTAGCGACGCGAGTGCAGCGGCAGCGTGGTTGTGGAAGTCGACCTCGCGCGGTAATCCGGACGCACCGGTGCGACTGGCGGACATGTACATCAAGGGCAATGGGGTGCCCAAGAGTTGCGAACAGGCACTGGTCTTGCTGCGCTCGGCGACGGCGAAGGAAAACGCTCCCGCCAGGAACCGGCTAGCGGCGCTGTACGCGAATGGAACGTGCGTGGTACGTGACCGGGTGAAGGCATATCAGTTGATGTCGTCGGCACTGGCGGCGGACCCGTCGAGCGAGTGGGCAAAAGAAAATCGACAGCGACTTTGGAATGAGATGACACCGCAAGAAAAGACCGAAGCGCAGAAAACCCAGTAGAGCTTGCAGCCGCTATAATTGCTGCACCGGAGGCTGACTGCCGGCGGCCTTTTGCATCCACCCCAGCATCCCTTGCATCACAGAATTCTGGAGGAAGAACACGAATGGCACACGAAGTTCCACCCCTGCCCTACGACTACGCCGCACTCGAGCCATACATCGACGCGCAGACCATGCATCTCCATCACGACAAGCACCATCAGGCTTACGTATCGAACCTGAATGCAGCCATGGAGAAAGCACCCGCACTTGCCAAGCTCACCATCGAGGAAATTATTAAGGGCCTGGAAAACGTTCCTGAGGCTGTACGCAACGCAGTCCGCAACAACGGCGGAGGCCACATCAATCACACCATGTTCTGGACCATCATGGGACCGAATGCCGGTGGCGAACCGAGTGGTGCGATCGCGGCGGAGATTAAAGAGACCTTCGGGGACTTTGCCAGCTTCAAGGAGAAGTTCAATGACGCCGGTCTTAAACAGTTCGGAAGCGGCTGGGCGTGGTTGGTGCGCGACGCGGGCGGCAAGCTTCACATTATGAGCACACCGAATCAGGATAACCCTTTAACGCAGAACTTCTATCCGGTGATGGGCAACGATGTCTGGGAGCATGCCTACTACCTGAAGTACCAGAACCGCCGCGCCGACTACCTGAAGGAATGGTGGAACGTGGTGAACTGGGTCGAAGTGAACAAGCGCTTCCAGTCGGGAAGGTAAAGAGCTAGCAGCGCGCAACTTGCGTACGCGAGTTAAGTGTTCGGGGTGCCGGGAGGCACCCCATCGCATTTTGCAGCCGACTGATGGCGTGGCACAGGGCCGAGATTTGCACGCAGTCGTACCCGGCCGGCCTACGAAGTTGTTCGATGAGGCGCACATCTGCGGAGGTTTTCCGTCACAGCCAGGCCGTTGCGCCCGGTGCTACAACCGGAATCGAAGCCGGAGGTAGGCATGTCGACGATCAAAGAACAGTTCGAGCAGGCGCAAACGGCGGTGAACAGCCTGGCGTCGCGTCCCGAAAATGACACGATGCTGAAGCTCTATGCGCTATACAAGCAGGCAACGAAGGGCGATGTCTCAGGCGAGCGGCCGGGCGGGTTCGACTTCGTGGCGCGGGCAAAATATGACGCGTGGAGCGAGGTCCAAGGTACGTCGGCCAACGAAGCGATGACACAATACGTTGAGCTGGTGAAGAACTTGATGAAGTAGGGCGGGCTCAGTAATTTTGACTGGATTAGGAGATAAACTTAGTGGAGCCGACGATCGGACTTGAACCGATGACCTGTCGATTACGAAATGATGGGGAAGCTTTGCTAAGTTGCTGTAAAACAATAACTTAATTCGGCCTCGGTTCGCACAGATGCGTTTATTGCGCTTGTTTGTTTTGAATAAGTTAGAGACGTGACGACACGATTACGACACACAAAATTCGGCCAGTTGAGGCGGTCGATCCGAAGTGTATTTCTGCACTGTTTATTGTGCAATTCTGGCGGCAGCGACCACTAGGTTTCGGGAGAAGTTCGAATCACCCCCACAAACACGGTATCGGCGCGGCGAAAAGACGTTCGCCGAAGGGAACCGCTCTCGGACCATCATAGAGAACGAGTCCCAATCTGAAGTCACGCGCGGAAGCGGCTGCTAACTTCCGGAGCCCCTTGAAGTCACTCGCGTTCACGGTGGCGCTCGCTTTGACTTCGATACCAATCAATGCACCATCCCCAGCCTCAATCACAAGATCGACTTCATCCTGATCCTTGTCCCTGTAGTGATAAACCGCGCAGCTCTCACCGAGCCAAGACGCTTGTTTCAAAACCTCAGCGAAGACAAATGTTTCCAACAGAGCTCCGAAAATCGACCGGTCTCTCGCAACCCGTTCTGCGGTAGCCCTCAAAAGGGTGGCCAGCAGACCGGAGTCAAGGAAATACAGCTTTGGCGTTTTCACCAAACGCTTCAACTGGTTCCGAAACCACGGTTCCACTCGACGAACGAGAAACAACTGCTCCAGAATGGAGACATACTTCCTGGTGGTCTTGTCGTCGAAACCAATCTGGCTGCCCATTTGCGTGAAGTTGGTAAGTTGGCCAGACTGGTGCGCAAGGACCTGCAGCAACCGTGGCACTTGCTCAAGCTTCTCTACCTCGGCAATGTCGCGCACATCCCGTTGCACGATGGCTTTCACGTAATCTCGCGCCCACGTCTGGCGTCGCTTCGGATCTCCGCGTCGCAGCATTTCAGGGTAGCCACCAATCAGTACGGTTTGTACTAGATCTTCGCCAATCATCATTTCGGCAGGTTTGCCTAGTTTGCCCTCGAAGGCGGTTTTCAGGAAGGTCGGCTTTTTACCGCGGATCTCGGCCCGAGAAAGAGGTAAAAGATTTACGATTTCCATGCGGCCAGCCAGACTTTCCGAGACCTTAGGCAGAGTCAAAATATTGGCCGAACCCGTCAACAGAAACCGCCCGGCCCGGCGATCGTCATCCACCGACCGCTTGATTGCGCGGAGAAGGTCAGGCGCCCGCTGCACCTCATCGATCGTAGATCGTTTAAGGCCGCGCACCAAACCAGTTGGATCGCTACGCGCCGATGCTAGTACGGTATCATCATCCAAGGTAATGAACTCACGATTGCTTGCGACCAGATCGCGAACCAGTGTGGTCTTGCCGCACTGGCGGGGACCGGCAACCAGGACTACCGGCGTGTCCTTGAGAGCAGTAGTTACGAGTTCGGTGGCAAAGCGAGGAAAAAGCACCTGATCCGAATCGTGCATTTCGGGCAAAACCTCCGTCTTGATTCGGAGTGATGTTTCGTCTATTTCGGATTATATGCTCGTCCAGTCCGGATTAGACCACCGTCCATCTCGGATCGTAAACTTACATGATCTGGATAACGCTGGACGAGAGTTGCCGCCGGGGCCTCACGCCTTTCCCCTGCGATAGACGTATTATCCGGCTCAAGTTTCTCTGCCAAACATGGGTTCCTGACTGGTGTGCCGTAAACTGTTAAAGTTTTGCCTTTGTCAACCGGCGCAGAAAACTCTCCTTGGCGGCGTGGGTTCGGCGGAGTATTTCTAGTGCGGATTCAAATTCAGAAAGCTCCTGCTTGCGGACCGCCAGATCATGGAGGTCGACCAGCAAGCTGACCGCCTTGTCGTATTCGTTCGGCTGGCGTTTTTGGATGTGCGCCGCAATTCGATCCCAAGTCGTTTCTCGGCGCTTCTCCAGTTGGTCCAGATACCGTCTGCGGTCTGCTTCGACTTTTCCTTTCTGACGCTCTGCTTCCGCCGCTCGTTTCGCTTCCAAAAACCGAGTTCTCTCTTCAGCCCGGGCATGAGCGGCTGCCCGGAGATCTCCAGCTGTCCGCCGTTGGATCTGACGGCATTCGCCGGAGTCGCGCGGTTCATTCTGCCGCCGAAAGCGTCGCAGAATTTCGTTTCTCCAGCGATCCCCGGATTGCGATGCCGCGGTTACGAGCAGATCACTCTTCTCCTTTTCGGGCAGGCTTCGAATCCAGGCATCTAATTCCTTCTTGCTCGGCCCGGAGTTGAGCGGCGCTGAAGTCAGCGCGGCGACCTCGACCAGGTCTTCGTCGATTCCAAGAAACTCAATCAGCGAGTGGAGAGGAGCCGACAGTTCGCCCAAGCCGGCCGGTACGGGAGGCTCCGGTTCCTCTCCAGCAAACTCCAAAAGCTGGACGCAAAGAAGCCATCCCAGATATAGGCAACGGAGGTCGCCGCGCAGCAATTCAGAACGCAGAGACATCAGCGAGCCCATCCAGCCGGTGCCGTCGTCCCAATCGTCCTGCTCTGACTCATTTTCGAACCCGACAATAAAGTGTCTTCCAGCTTTACGTACGCTCGCAGCGTCGCCTGGCAACATCGCTCGAAGCAGTTTGAAATCGACCAGTTCCTGCGGGAGGCGAAGACAAAACTCCCGCGTTCCCCAGTTTGTCACGTAGACAAATGCGTCGAAGTACTTTTCGAGGAGCTTAAGGGGATTTGCCTTCAGGTCTCCCCACTCGTAGTGGTTCGTGAAACTCGTCGAGGTAATCACGGCACGGGTGGAAATGGACCGCAGTTCGGCCATTTCGGCTTTTGTCAGTGCACGATCTATCGCCCGGAAATCGTAGTATTGGTATTCGCTCACTCAGGACCCTCTGCGCCAGTGGTGATAGGCTGCAATCCATTCCGCACCGGCTGGCGCGGGCTTCGGCAGCACCAGATCGAGGATTCCGATTCGCTGCCGGCCGTTGTCTCGCCGACAAACCGCGACAATCCGACCATCGCGCGTCATGTCCACTTTCTCCACGATCGCCTCTACACCGAGGATATTCACGGAGAAAGGCACAACAAGATGCTCCTGAATCATCGTGAGCAAACCGACTTCCTGCTCCTGCTCGGTGTAAGCATCCACCACCGCTTCCGCGATCAGTTTCTCCAGGCGTGCCTTGCTGACGGAAGGGAGATTTGTTTCAGGTTCGGGCTTCAGCTTTCGTGCATCCATGTGGACTACTACTGGTTCATGTTTCTTCGGCGTCATATCCTTCCAGTCGGGTCGCGAAACTCCTTTTCTGTTCTTTTCGGACAATTGCTCATTCTAATGGGCCGGACGGCAGCCCCTGCGCGCCGTCGCAAATCCTATAGCCGATAGCACCGTAACCCTTCAGTCGTCGTGCATACATTCGAGCCAACATTAGGACGTTGGAATCCACATAGTCGTAGACCCGAACAACGCGCTTTGCTTCGTGAAGGCGATGAAGGCGCCCTACATACTGCTGCAGCGTGCCCTTCCAGGAAATCGGCATTGCTAAGAACAGCGTGTCCAGGCGCGCATCGTCAAAGCCCTCTCCTATGTAGCTACCAGTAGCCAAGATGACTCTGGGCGCGCCCTCCTGCACCGCCGTGATGGCCTCTGAAACGGATCGCCGTTGTTTCTTCCCCATGCCACCTCTCAGTACGAACACGTTGTCCACCTTACCTGCGAGCGCCGTCTCGAAATACTTCAAGTGATCAGTCCGACCGGTAAGAAGCAACGGTGAGCGTCCATCTTCGACAGCACGTACGAGATCGGCAACGATGAGTTCATTTCGAGCACTGTCGTTTGCAAGTGCGGCATACAATTCCTGAATTGTTGTGTCGGTCTGCGCGGGCGGCAAGCAAAACTCTGTCAACCGAGAAACTACTTCATGATCGAAAGGTGTAGCGGCGGTCATCGAGAGAGCGCTAACCCTAAATCGACTTGGCCCACACTGCATGTAGATGATCGGATGATGCCCATCTTTACGCTCGGGTGTTGCCGTCAAGCCGAGGATGTACTTCGCTTTCACCTGTTTCATCACCTGCTCGAAGGTGAACGCCGACAAATGGTGGCACTCATCGACGATGACTTGTCCGTACTCGGCGACGAAATCCTTGACTCCGTCTTTGTCGTGGGTGCTTTGGATGATTGCGATGTCAACACAATCAGTGCGCTCGCTCTTTCCGCCTCCAACTTGGCCGATGGACTTGGCCGGAAGATTCAGGAACATTGCTAACCTGGCATGCCACTGGTCCAACAGTTGTTGGCGGTGAACCAGGACGAGGCTATTCACCTTTCGTGCCGCGATTAGCCACGCGGCCACAGCAGTCTTGCCGAACGCAGTAGGCACACAGAGAACTCCCTCATCGTGTTGGGCAATCACTGAGACAGCATCCTTTTGCAACGGGCGCAACTGGCCAGAGAACTCCACATCAATTGGACGGCCGGCAACGCGCTCATCACGAATGTCTGTCTTGATGCCATGCCCTTCGAACAGTTCCACTACCTCCGAAAGGCAGCCACGCGGCAACGCAATGTGATTGGCAAGATCGTCACCGCACGCGATCACTCTCGGCTTATTGAATGTGGGAAGGCGCATTGCCTGGGCCCTATAGAATTCGGGATTCTGAAATGCTGCCAAGCGTAGCAGTCGGTTTAACATCGCCGACGACAGACCATTTTTCTCGATGTACACGAGATTGGCGCGAATGATTTGCACCTGCGTTGGGAACGGTCCAATTATTGGGCGCTCCGCTCTCTTTCTTGACGGCGGCATCGTCCATGGATCTTGTTCTTCGTCTTCAGCAATGCTGAATCTGACTCCGATCAGATCTCCGCGTCTTTGCGCTTCAAGTACTACTGCGTCGACGACATCGGCGGACATCCTCTCAAGGCCTGCAAGAAATCCCCATTGATCCCGATACGGCTGAAATTCTGCATCGACAAAGACACTGTTTCCGTTTGCCCTTGGAACTTTCTGAAGAGGGAGGGCGATTAGGTTGCCAAGCCCACCCTTTGGCATCGTGTCCTGATTGGGAAAGAATCGATCATAAGAATCCAGTCCCACCTGGTGGCGGGACTCCATGGTTCGGGTGAGGATGGCACAGCCTAGTTTTCGCGCGGCTGTGGCAGGGATCGCCCGTTCAAAGAAAATCCACACGTGTCCACCGTGTCCCGACCGGGAACGTTCCAATGACGCAGGCACTTTCAGTTTGTGGCATACTGCGAGAAACGCTGTGGCGTCTTTCTGCCATGTCTTCTTGTCAAAATCGACCGCCAGGAGCCAGCAGGTTTCGTCCTCGAGGAGCGGGTAAATCCCGACGGTATGTTCGCCGACCAGGTGTGCACGAACAACATCATCGGTGAGCGGCCTGAATTTTCGCGTCAGCCGATCAACCTTCTTGCGATCCTCGTTTTTGGCACGTAAATACGATTTCCAGTCCCGATCGGCCTTGGGCATGTATCCGGATCGTCCGTCGGCGCTCTCCCAGCGAATAGCATAAACATCGTCACGTCCACGGAATAAACTGCGAAACAATGCGATGCGCTGTTCCGCCGTGCCGACTGGGGGCTGGCGAGCTGTTGATGGTGTGCTCGTGGTTCGGAACATCCCCGTTGTGGGTGGAGTCTCCGGAATGTACAGACCATGTTCGACCAAAATGCTTCGCAGTCGAGCATTTTCTTCACGCAGGCGTCTTACCTCCGCCAGGGATGTCGCAGATTTGTGAAGTTCACTTTCAGTTTTGCCCACAGCCACGTCCTAGCGGCATGCGCCGTTCGTTGACGCCAAAATGATCGCATATTGTCGAACTTCGCGATGTGCTGGCAACGCATATTCGAGCTTCTGCAGCGTCTGAGCGATCGAGTGTTTTTCGCCGCGCAGAGCTACAACATCAAGAACGAAATCGATATCCTTTGTCGCACGAGCCTGGCTCAGCATGAACTTCATCGCCTGTGCGCCGGCCACAACAAAGCCATCCGCGACCGGTCCGAGTGCTTTGAACAGCTCTAAGATGTACGTCCGCTGTGGTTCCGGGATCATGCTGTGGCCCATCCCGGCTGTATAACATTCGAGAGCAGGTATTCGGCTTGCTTGAAATCGCGGCCGCCACGCGCGAACAAGTCCAGGTATGCCTGGACGGGCGATGCTAGTGGAGTTTTGCCGACGCGCCGGGAATACATGAACACGCCTTCGTCATACGGATAGATGAATCGAAACTTCGGTCCGACGTTCGGCTGGCTTTGCAAATCTCGGAGCTCTCTGTCGTCGGAACCAGCTAGGAGAAAAACCTCCGCTTGATCGATGTCTACGAATGGAGCATCGGCTGCAGCGATGGCTCCGCTGAAGATGTACGGTGTGGTGATGATCGACTGAAGGGCTTGATTGATCTGGGTCACGTCGCGACCAAAGGGATTGTTCGTCTGAAACGAACTCCTTAGGCGCCAACGATACCGTTCCCGGTACTTTTCTGCCCACTGTTGCAGAAGGCGCTGGGGCTCCGGAAGGACCAAGGACGTTCCGCGGCGACGAATCCAGAGTTGCTCTTCGAGGCTGGCCAGAACCTTAGAGATTGAACCGAGGCTGACTTGAAAGCCGATTGTGGCGTTGGGAACTGTACTTCGGAATCGCTCTGTTTCAGCCGAGAGTTCTCGCGCAATATCGGAGAGCGTCCATGATCTGGTCTTTTCGAGCAGCACGCGCAGAATGCGTGACGAGCGACCAGAGAAAACATTGATCGACCGGGGTCCCTCCGATTCCGTCGCCGAGAGGCCCTTGATACGTCTTCCTGTCCGTTGCACGGTGAGCTTTCCAGGCACATCAACAAAGATGTTTCCGGCCAAGTCGAGGAAGCTGAGACCGTTCCGAAGGCAGTATTCCTGCGCCTGTTGAGATAGCAGCGGAGAGATGACAGCGATGGCAACATCCGGCCGAAGGGATCTTAGTCGTTTAACCCACGGTGCAATTTGTTCGAGAGCACTCGGGGTGAACGTGCGTCTCACTTCACCCAGAACTTGCACGAAATTCGAGCCGGAGCTCAGCTCAAAGCTGACGTCGAAAGGCTCCTCTGGCTCTCGACGGACGTTACGGATCGAGACCCCGGGAAGGTCCCTAACGGGCTGCTGCTCCTCAAGTGCCGTCACGACAGATGCTTCAATGCGATTTGTCCAGAGTCGTTCCACGAGAATTATTTTCTCAAATGGGAAAACCGATGTAAACGCAAAGTTTCTTTTATACATGATTTCTCAAATGGGAAAATAAATGGTTAACTCAGCTAAGCTATTGAATCATAACGGCAAAACATAGTGGCGGAATCCAACCAAATCCACGCTGGCTTCGTCAACCATACCGTTCAGGCACGTCAGCCTGAAGTGGATTAAAACGTCACCGTGCCCGTCAGCGATATTGCCCAGCCAGTTCCCACTTACGATCCAAGACAGACGGCGGGGACGCCGCAAGAGGATCCAGCCGGTCAGCTTGGTCCATCGCCCAAATTGCCCATTTCCCGAGAGCGCTCCCATGCACCAGTTGCTGCCCCTCCACCATCTTGCTCCTGACAAACGCTATGACGTACTCGCGAATGCGCTTCGCCCGCACCCAATTCTCAGCGGCCTCTTCAAGTCGACGAACGCGGCGCTCCTCGCTCTCGATAAGCCCCTTTAGGAACACGAGTTCAGCCTGCCGTTTCTGACGGAACTCTTCCTCTATGCGGTAGAGCTCGGCTGCCCGGCGCATCATCTCGGCCTCACGCCTTTCCGCCTGCGCAACGCGCACCATACCAGCGACGACTTTGTGGAGCACTCGTTCCAGCCTCTGATGCTTGCCGTCACGCCAGCTCTTGCGTACGTTTCGACATGAGTTCCAGACCTGCAAATAGAGGTCGCCTGTTGGTTCGTACCGGACGGCTGCACGGGAGTAGTAGGACGAGAAATAATCCGTAGGTTTGGATGGATTGGGAAGCTGAATCCTGCGCACATTCTCAAGCAGTCCAATTCGAATTCCTTGGCCGAGGATTTGCACGCTGGTGAGCTGCCCACCAGTTCCACCGACCTTGACCGGGAATCCCTCCGCACGCAGGGTCGCCAAGAGCTTATCGAAAACACCCAGCGCCCGATCCAAAGTTTGCTTCGATACACGCACATCCAGGCAGGTCGATCCGGCACGCGGACGGAGAATCTTCCGACCATCTGTAGTTCCACGGGACAAGGCACGTCGAGTGCGAGTCACCAGAACATCAGGCTCTAGGGCTTCGGGACCGCGCGTTTCGGCCCTGCAGGATTCCAGACGGGTAACGATTGCGAGTTCAGCTCGCTCCGATTCCGACACCCCTTCTGTGATCGGACTCAAAGTTTCTGTTTTGCTCTGCGCCCTGGTTGGCCTTCTGAGGCGTGGAGCTGCAGACATGGCCTGCAGCGGCGGGCGCTTTGGGCGTCGATGTAGGGGCTTGGCCCAGTATCCTCGCGCGGGCAGCGGCACCTTAAGGCGGCGGCAGACTTTCGCCAGGGCAACATCCGAGATGCCGTATGTTCGAGCGAGTTTGCTCACGGGCTGCTGCCAGACCTGCTCATAAAGGTGCGTGCGATCCCAGTATTCGGTGGTTGTCATGCCCTATCATCGCGTTGCTCACGGGCAATTCAAAGTCTCAATGGAACCATACTCAAAGTTGAGTTGGCACCATTCGGTGCGCATCGTCCGCCGGCCGAAGCCAGCTTGCTGTGCAACGGAGGGCCGACAGGAGACGCAGCTCATGAAAAAATTCGTATGATGGAGTCGGAGCAGAGTTCATGATTCCTGTGATAGACGTTTTTGCAGGACCGGGTGGCCTCGGTGAGGGGTTTATGTCGTTGGGCCGCCGAGAAGGCCGCCAGAAGTTCAAAGGGCATCTGTCGATTGAGAAGGACTCTGATGCGCATCGGACTCTGAAACTTCGTGCATTCTTCCGTCAGTTCTCAACCGGGCGGGCGCCGCAGAGATATTACGATGTACTTCGAGGGCTTATTTCGCCTGAACAGCTTTATGCCGAATTTCCAAAGGAGTCTGCTCTCGCCTCGACTGAAGCGATCCAAGCGACACTCGGATTGACCCCGTGGTCTGAGATCACTCAACAGATTGCCAATCGTTTGAAGGGTTGTGAGAATTGGGTGCTGATTGGCGGCCCTCCATGTCAGGCATACTCGTTGGTTGGACGGGCGAGGAACAGCGGCAACAAGAGCTATGTTGCTGAAAAGGATCAGAAGCATTTTCTCTATCGTGAATACCTGCGAATAATTGCCGATCACTGGCCTGCAGCATTCGTCATTGAGAATGTTAAAGGTCTGTTATCGTCCAGTGTCTCCGGTGAACGCATCTTCGACCGCATCCAAGAAGATCTGACTTCCCCCGCTGATGCGGTAGACGGAAAACATGGGAGATTACGACGTCATCACAGCTACCGGCTTTTTTCTCTCGCTGACCAGAGCCTGTTCGGCGAGCATGCCCCAAACGATTTCGTATTGAGGGCTGAAGAATTAGGTATTCCGCAGGCTCGCCACCGAGTGATAATCGTCGGGATTCGAGACGATCTCGGATCTGTTCAGCCAAGCCTGTTAACTCGCCAAGAGAAAGTCCCTGTCGGAAGAGTCCTCTGTGGCCTTCCCGCCCTGCGTAGCGGCATCAGTGATAATTCGGATAGTCCTGTGGCTTGGGAGAGCATTCTGCGAGACGCCGTCAATAAACGCTGGGTGGACAGTGCAAGGGCAAAAGTGGGCGAAGAATTAGTTTCGCAGTTGAGACGAACTCTCCGTGGCATGCAGGCTCCAGCCGCTGGCCGCGGTGGCGAGTTCCTTCGTTGCGAACCGAATGTTGAGTACCAGCGTGAGTGGTTCATTGATGCCCAGCTCGATGGTGTTTGCAATCACTCCACCCGTGCCCACATAACCAAGGATCTATTCAGATATTTCTACGCGGCGTGTTTTGCACAAAAGGTCGGCCGTTCCCCAAAACTATCTGACTTCCCCGCAGATCTTCTCCCAAGACACGAGAATGTCGGTCGCGCGATTGAGGATGGGGGCCTCTTTTCGGACAGGTTCAGGGTGCAATTGTTGGATAGGCCGGCGACGACCGTGACGTGTCACATTGCTAAAGACGGGCACTACTACATTCATCCCGATCCTGCTCAATGCCGAAGCCTAACTGTTCGAGAAGCTGCTCGGCTTCAAACATTCCCCGATAACTACTTTTTTACGGGCCCTCGCACATCCCAATACGTGCAGGTGGGCAATGCAGTTCCTCCCCTCCTTGCCTCCCAAATTGCACAAAAGTTATATGACGTTTTGGTCGAGGCCGGAGCGGCGTCGTAATGGACCGGCTATCGGCACAGCGGCGGAGCTGGAACATGTCTCGGATCAGGAGCCGTGACACCGAGCCGGAAGTGATTGTGCGTTCCATCCTGCATCGATTGGGGTTACGGTTCCGACTCCACAAACGTGATTTGCCCGGTCGGCCAGACATAACACTGACGAGGTATCGAACTGTCGTCTTTGTCCACGGTTGCTTTTGGCATCGTCACCCAAAATGCTCGATGGCGTACAGCCCGAAATCGAACAAGAAATTCTGGGTTGATAAATTCAGGGCCAATGTCGATCGGGACCGAAGAGTCGTCACCGCCCTCCGACAAATGGGCTGGAGAGTCATCGTGGTGTGGGAATGCCAAACGGCTGATCGGGATCCGTTGAGACGCCGGCTCAAATCACTGTTCCGTTAGATCGATATCAATACCCACAAAGTGGATGAGTTGGTTCGCGCTGAGGTGGTATCATGCCCTCGCGACCCAGATCATCCGCTGGCCGTTCATAACGCTACAAACCTACCTGGGCGCGGACGCTTGTGTGTGCCACCGAAATGGACTATTCCGCATTTGAAGTAGAGCTACCTCCATTAGCCCCGGTTCTGTTGGAGTCGATGAGGGCCATAGGTTATTCATTCGAATCCGCTCTCGCTGACGTAATTGACAATTCAATCTCCGCCAAATCCCGGAACGTGCGTGTTCGGTTTCTCCCTTTCGACAATCCTTATGTCGCGGTGTTGGACGACGGTACGGGAATGTCGAGCGAAGGTCTCGTCGAGGCAATGCGTCATGGCAGCAAGGATCCAAGAGTTCACCGCTCCGCCTCAGACTTGGGACGGTTCGGGCTGGGTCTGAAGACGGCTTCGTTATCGCAGTGCCGGTGCTTAACTGTGGCCACGAAACGGAATGCAGTGCTCAGTGCACGGCGGTGGAATCTTGACCTGGTCGAAGAGCGCCAAGGTTGGATTCTTACCGGCTTAACAGCGTCACAATTGAACGCTTTGCCTCATATCGAAGACCTCAGACAGATGCCGCACGGAACTCTGGTGGTCTGGCAAGTATTCGACCGACTTGCTGCAGGAGAATCATCGATCGAGACCGCGCTTGGCGAACGAATGGACAGGGCGCGCGAACACCTCGCTCTCGTTTTTCACCGGTTCTTATCGCCGGATATAAAGGGCTTGAGTGCGCTTTCCATCAGCATCAATGATAATCCGCTTGTCGCCCAAGATCCTTTCCTGACTTGGCACAAAGCGACGCAGCCGTTACCGGAAGAAACGTTCATAGTGGAGGGGCACTCAGTCAAAGTCTCACCATTCATTCTTCCGCACATATCCCGCCTCTCTACGGAGAGCCTGAAAATGGCCGGGGGAGAAGACGGGCTTCGTCGAAATCAAGGGTTCTACGTGTACCGAAACCGCAGGCTGATTAGCTGGGGGTCGTGGTTCAGACTGATTCGCCAAGAAGAGATAACAAAGCTCGCAAGGGTTCGCGTCGATATTCCCAACACTCTAGACCATCTGTGGACGCTGGACGTTAAGAAATCTGCAGCATTCCCTCCTGAGGCAGTCAGGAACGGACTCAAAGTCATAGTCGAAAAGATCTCTGAAGGAAGCAGACGGGTATATACGTTTCGAGGTAGGCGAGCCAACACCGACGGTGTCGTCCATTCCTGGGACAGGACCCTAGTACGCGGCGGTGTGACGTACGCAATCAACCGCGAACATCCATTTGTTGCAGCCTTGGAATCGGTTGTCCCTGAGAGCAGCTTGCCTCTCTTTCAGAAATTCCTGCAGACGCTGGAACGAACATTCCCGTTCGATGCGTTATACGCGGACATGGCGTCGGAACGACGCCCTGATGCCGCAGAATCAACATCAAAGACTAGCGAGGAACTCTACGATCTTGCGACCCGATTGCTCGACGTCATCGGACGCGATTCTGAGGCCGCAATCCGGTTTCTGAAAAACCTTACATCTATAGAGCCGTTCAGCAAGTTCCCCGATGAATCGTACAAACTGATTGAGAAGCTTGAATATGTCTATCGAGAACGTAAGGCTGATTGAAAGCTCCGTCTTGGTGTCTCTTCCGGACGATGGCGCTGCCAAAGAACAGACAATTTTTGACTTGGCCACTCGACTTCGCTCCGTATTTCCAGTTGACGACGCTGAGTTCGACGTTCTGATAAAGCGTCTGCATGCCAAATTGGCCATCACGATGGACACTGGCGTGGTACTCATTGGCGAGGAAGAGCACACGCCATGGCTAAACTCTCGGAGAGCATCCATCGATGCATTTTATTGGGATCGATTTTTACACTCTCTCCAGAAGAAAGATTGGCCGCCAAAAGTTCTAGGGACGCTCGGGGCGGTCACCGACGAAGTTCTAGATCTCCTCGGAGACCCACTGAAATCGGGTGCGTGGAAGCGCCGCGGGCTGGTTATCGGGGACGTGCAGTCGGGAAAAACGGCTACATATACAGCGCTATGCTGCAAGGCAGGAGATGCGGGATATCGACTGATCATTCTGCTCACTGGGACGCTTGAGAGCCTCCGCCGACAGACTCAGGAACGCCTCGACGACGGATTCGTTGGATTCGACAGTTCTGGGATTCTTCGTCGGATCCGGAACAATCGCGCGGTTGGTGTCGGCATCATAGATGCCCGTCGATCTGCGGGTGTATTCACATCGAGAGAGCGGGACTTCAGTAAGTCGGTGGTAAATGCACTAGGCTTCAAACTAGATTCTTTCAAAGAGCCAGTTTTGGTTGTCGTGAAGAAAAACTGGAGGATTCTCGACAATCTTGAGAAATGGTTGACCGAGTACAACGCAGGACAAAACGGGACAATTAATGCCCCCTTGCTTCTAATTGACGATGAGGCTGACAGCGCATCGGTCAACACTAGCCCTTTGTCTACCGACCCGACGGAGATCAATAAACGAATTCGTGCGCTGCTGCGACTGTTCACCCGCTCCAGTTATATAGGGTTCACCGCTACGCCGTTCGCTAATATCTTTATCAATCCTGATACCGAAAACCAGATGCTCGGGGATGACTTGTTTCCCCGCGACTTCATCTACACCCTTGAGGCGCCGACAAACTACGTGGGCCCTCTGGCAATGTTTGGCGAAGAACCTCCCGCCGGCATCCTCCAGTCAATCACCGATGCCGACGTGGTGTTCCCTGCTAAACACAAGTCTTCCCTAGTCGTGGACGCTGTTCCGGAGACCCTAAGCACGGCGGTGCGTGCCTTTATTCTCGCCAATACCATTCGCGACCTTCGTGGACATGCTGCAACCCATCGCTCGATGCTCGTGAATGTCAGCCGATTCACGGCAGTGCAAGATCAGGTGGCAGCGCTGATTAGTTCTGAATTAAGCCGAATGCAGCAAGACATCAGGAATTACAGCCAACTAGCACCCCAAACGGCACTCAGGAATAAAACGCTGTCTCTGCTTTTGCAAGTGTGGAGCGACCAGTTTGATGCCGGCGAGTTTACCTGGGAGACGGTGCAGAGAGCATTACTTGACTCTGCACTGCCAATCGTCGTGAAGGCGATCAACCAGAGAACCGGTGCCAGCAGCCTAGACTACGCAAGTCATCGCGAAACGGGTCTACGTGTCATAGCCGTGGGCGGCAACAGTCTCTCCCGTGGACTTACCCTCGAGGGACTAAGTACCAGTTATTTCTACCGCAATTCGCAAATGTACGACACCCTGCTTCAAATGGGGCGCTGGTTCGGTTATCGCGACGGATACTCGGATTTGTGCAGATTGTGGCTGTCCGAAGAGGCGATTCAATGGTACTCGCATATCACCGCTGCAACGGAGGAATTGAGAGCGGAAGTAAAGAAAATGCGGAGAAAGAACGCAACTCCTCGAGAGTTCGGCTTGAAAATCCGCGCTCATCCGGACTCGCTGATCGTAACAGCGCAAAACAAAATGCGGCTGGGCCACACGATCGAGCGGGTGATCTCGATCAGTACGGAAGGCCTTGAGTCAACTCGCTTGAAAAGCAGCAAGAACGTCATCTCTGCGAACAAGCAGGCGGTTGTCAATGCCATTTCACGATTTCAGACGCATGGAGTGACGAGTGAAATCTCAGAATGGAAAAACACCATCTGGCGAGGCGTTCCGAAGGAGAGCATCGCTGCTTTGCTCCGCAATTTCGAAGTTCATCCCCTCAATGTGGCGTTCCAAACGGAGGATCTTGCTGAATACTTTGAGTCGAGTGTCGAACCGAAGCTACAACTCTGGGACGTGGTCCTTCCGAACGGTGGCGAACCCGAAATTGCGTTCGCCGGCATTGCCATGCGACCCTCACGGCGTGTCGTGCTGCCGCGAGAGAACGGCATTTTGGTGTCTGGGCGTAATATGCGGGTCGGCTCACGTGGCGTGGAGCGTGAGGGCTTGCCATTATCCTTGGTAACCGAGATCAACGATCGCGCCAAACAGTCTAAGAGGAATGTTTCTGACCGTGATTACCGAGAATACCGGCAACGGCCATTGCTCTTAATTCATGTCCTCACGCCATACACCAGGGACTCCGCGGGCCAAGAGACCATATTCGATACGGGAGGAGACGAACTCGTTGCGCTGGGCCTCAGCATGCCGAAGTTCGACGATAGTGATGTCGCAAAGAGGGTGAAATATAGAGTCAATCTGGTCGAGTGGCGCGCGATGCTCGAAGAGTCGCTGGATGACGATCTGCCGGAGGACGACGATGACGCCGCTTGAGTCCTTGTGGGACGTGCTATCGCGCGAGCATGAACGCCCTGTCTTTCGCAGGATTGACGAGGTTCATCCATTGGACCTTTACGCCGGTGTGGAGGTGGGGGAGGAACGAGTATTGATGCTCGTATCCCAAGCCGAACCTCCCAACCCGCCGGAGTTCGAGGCAATTCAAGTAATCAAGAGTTTCCGTGGTGACGGCCGATGGATATTGGCGATACGCCTCAGACGCCTGGACCTTCTCACACCTTTTTCTAGGCTCTGCGGCGACTTGATCCAGTCCACATCAAACAGCGCCAGTTCTGATGGGCCGGCTGCTGTTATGAGGTATTTGTCACGCTGGAAGCGGCTGATGCAACTGAGTCATTCCGGGCTATCGGATTCCGAGGTGAGAGGTCTGATCGGCGAATTATTGCTACTCGAGTCGCCGCTTATGCCGCGCTTCGGCCCGCTCGCCGCCGTGAAGGGATGGACGGGACCCGGTGGTGCTCCTCAGGACTTCAGGCTCCCTGGCTTAGCGATAGAGGTGAAAACATGCCAGTATGGCTCTAATAAAATAGCGATTTCTTCGCTAGATCAGCTGGATGGCATGGGTGATCGCTTGTTTTTAGTGGTAACCGCCCTCAGCCCTTCGTCGGAGTTCGATGCCAAGGCGTTAACCCTGAGCCAGCTCGTTCGACGAATTAGAGCGTCTCTCTCGACTGAACAGGAGGCATTGGAGGAGCTCGATGCTCGATTAGGGCAAACAGGATTTGTTGAGAGCGATAAAACTGCATCGATTTTCTATCGTCCAGAGCACACTGTCGGTTTTAATGTCGTCCCTAACTTTCCCAAGCTTACCCGAGCTGTTGTTCCTCAGGAGGTACTGGAGGCAACGTACGTACTGGATCTTGGAGCGTGCAGTAGATTTCAATGTGATTTGGGTGTAATCGGCCATGCTGATATCTGAATTTCGCAAAGACTTTCTAGAACAGGTCGCCGCTCAAGCTGTGACGGACGGCAACTTCAAACGCTCCGCATTTGTTGACTGCGGAATCCGCTTACTTCAAGAGGCGGAGGAAGTAGCTAACTTCGAACAATGCTATTTCCGTGGAACTGGATCGAAGAATAGGAACCTCGAAATAGACGGCTTCGAGTTTGATGATGCGGATGGTTCCGTCCGACTATTTTTGGCCGACTTCAAAGGCGGCGAAGAGCCTGAGACTCTCACGCAGACACAAGCTAAAGCCTCGTTCTCTCGTTTACAAGCGTTTTGCGAAGATGCGATGTCTGGTCGTCTTCATCAGGAAATGGAAGAGAGCAGCGCTGCATCGTCGCTTGCCTCATTGTTATTCAACCAGAGAACAACCATAACCCGGTTACGCTTCTATCTCATAACCGACGCGATGATGAGTTCCAGAATCCGCGATTGGCCTGAAGCACACATAACAAGTATTCCCACGGAATTTCATATTTGGGACATAAGCCGCTTTCATCGCGCGTTCGAATCACAAACCGGCAAAGACGAACTGGAAGTCGATCTAGCTGAACTCGTTAAAGGAGGTATCCCGTGCTTGCCGGCCAGTGTCAATTCTGACGAGTATCGCGCGTACTTGTGCGTCATCCCTGGGTCAGCATTGGCCGATATCTATGAGCGTTTTGGAAGCAGGTTATTGGAGGGCAACGTCCGTTCATTCCTCGCTGTTAAGGGGCGAGTAAACAAGGGAATCCGGCAGACGATTCTAACTCAGCCTCAGATGTTCTTTGCATATAACAACGGAATCGCCTGCACCGCAACGACCGTGGAAGTACAATCGACTGCGAACGGCATGGTACTTCTCAGAGCCACTGATCTCCAGATAGTGAACGGAGGTCAGACTACCGCCTCCCTCGCAGCAGCTCGTCGCAACGATAAGGCCGCTCTCGACCACACTTTTGTCCAGATGAAGCTCTCTGTTATTCCACCAGAGACTTCAGGCCAAGTAATACCCGACATTTCTCGATTTGCGAACAGCCAGAATCGGGTGAGCGATGCTGATTTTTTCTCTAACCACGAGTTTCACCGTCGCATGGAGCAGATTTCACGCCGACTCTGGGCTCCCGCCACGGGTGGTGCTCAACATGAAACCCACTGGTTCTACGAGCGAGCTCGCGGTCAGTATCTGAACGCGCAGACTCGATTTACCCCCAGCGAACGGCGTCGTTTCGGCCTGCAAAATCCTCGACACCAAGTGATTACGAAGACCGACTTGGCGAAATTCGATAATGCTTGGCGTCAGATGCCGCATACCGTGAGCCTCGGTGCTCAGAAGAACTTTCTTGCATTCAGCTCTTACGCGACACAAGCGTGGGAGAAGAACTCCGACCAGTTCAACGAAGAGTACTTCAAGCGCCTGGTTGCAAAAGCAATTCTATTCCGGAAGGTCGAGCAGATCGTCTCCAAACAGCCTTGGTACCAAGGCGGATATCGAGCGAACATTGTCGCTTATACCGTATCTAAGCTGTCACAACTAATCACCACGGAAGCGCCATCACGATCGCTTGATTTCCGATCACTTTGGAATCGGCAGGATTTGACACCAGCATTGGAGGCTCAGTTGACAAAGGTCGCAGCTTCGGTCTTTGAGGTCATCGTGAACCCACAGGCTGGATTGCAGAACGTCACTGAATGGTGCAAAAAGGAACTTTGTTGGAAGCGCACTGCCGACCTTGAAATCAACCTTTCAGCGGTGTTATTCAAAGAGTTAATTGATCGCGATGAAGAGATCCAACAGAAGAAGGATTCCGTGGCAGGCCAGAAGATTGAGGTTGGAATAGAACGTCAAACGACAGTTCTTCAGCTTGGCGCCGGATACTGGAAGGCACTTCAGGAATGGGGGATGCACGCTGGACTGCTAAGCCCAGACGATATGGGCATTCTGACGGTGGCTGCCGCTATGCCGAGGAAACTGCCCACTGAGAAACAGAGTTGGCGTCTTTTGGACGTAAAGAGCAGACTCGAAGCAGAAGGTTATCCCGTTCAGCCTGTAAGCGTAGATATGAGTTAAGCTGGGCCGAGAATCTCTCCAGGAGCCGGGGCGATCGGAGCACGATGAGGGGTTGCAATATGAGCTTCTCGTTTCTCAAGCGACCTGTACAGCGGCTGACTCACGTCAGAGGCAGTGCTGAATCGGACAGCGAGAAATGGCTTACATTGATGCGGGTTCGTCAATGTGGATACTTGTCTGCCGGACTGAACTAGCTAGATGCTCTGACAGGGATCCTTCCACCAACGCACTCGGACCCCGCCCTCGCTCAACATCTGAGGAACATCCGCGAAATCTTCAGCCCACATCGTGTCGTTGGGGTTTGGCTCCATACAGATCAGTTCGGAAATGCCGGTCTGAATGACAGCTCGCGCGCAATCCATGCAAGGGTACCAAGGAAGATACATTCGGCAACCTTCGAGCGGGATACCGACTCGCGCCGCGTTATAGATCGCATTCCGTTCGGCGTGCTCTGTCCACTTGTACTTTGCGGGGCGTTCGTGCCGGGACCCCACTTCATCGTCTACTCCGCGCGGGAAGCCGTTGAACCCGGTCGCTCGCAGTTCGTTATTCGGACCAACCACGACACAGCCAACGCCCCGACTCCGGTCTTTGCTCCAGCCGCCGATTTGCTTGGCGAGCTCCATCCACCGGGCGTCCCAATTTGCTTTCGATCCGCTCGCTATTTGATCGGTCTCTCCGAATTTGCTAGTCCTTTCCAAGTGCATCCTTCCATAATGCGAGCCGGCAAGCCCAATCCTTTTCTTGGGTCACCCTCGCAGCAGTGTCAGCCCAAAGAGTCCAAGCCGCTGCCTCGTCTTTGTCCTTCGCGTGCTCCAATGCCAGTTTAGCGCCTACACGCAGGATCTCCCCGTATTTTGGCAGCCCAATTTCGAGCCAATCATCCAGCCAACCTTCCCTACCGCCAGCGCTAGGTTCATTGAAGGCGCAACACTGCCGGAGAAGGCGTCTGTTTCCGGCATCTCCACGGCTCGGTGTTTGCGGAAAGAGACTGTCCAGCTTGCTCCGGATCGCCTCGAAAACCTCCTCCTGTTCGCCTCGCGTCCCTCGCAGTACCGTGAGCTCCACGAGGCTGCGGATCGCTCCGTAACGCACGTGCTGGCCTTCCAGCGCGTCGAACGCCACACTCACAAGAAACTTCCACGCACCAAGCGTTGCGCGGCCCAGCGTGTGCACCAAGCGCCACCGAAACCCCTGTGCTCGCCCCACCGAGTCCGATGTGGCCCTCGAAATCTCGTAGAGCCGCACCAATTCCGCAGTAACTGCCTCATCGACACCGAGACGACGGATGACGTTAGCTGCCGTCCAGGAGAGCAACGGGTCTGCCCACAGCGGGTTTAGTTCGCTGGACTTGAAGCGCGCTTCGCGGGCGTACAATGTCCGCCAGTCTTCGAATTGCTTCCTTTCTTCCTCCGTTGTGACACCAGTGTCGGAAATCGCCAGCTTCACCTTCTTCCTCAGATCCTCGGCACTCTTCGCGTCCAGGTATGTAAGGTCGGGCGCCGGTGGGATTTCCACCCGTAATTGTTCGGTCCGTATCGAGGTGTAGAGAAACGGATCGAATGCCCTTTCCAGATTCAACCCGTAAACTGCATGACGCATCCACGGGCGTAACGCCGGGTCGCCCCGGCGATCCAGACTAGCCACACATTCGAGTACAATTCGATAATTCCAGTCGTACACATCGGTAAGAAAAAACCACGGATTCAGGTCCGTCCGGGGTGCCGGCGTGAGTAGTCGATCCGGACGCTGCAGGGCCTCGAACGTCAGTTCAATCGCATCAGACGACGCGCTATGCAGAGACAGGACGTCGAACGCACCCGCCCGCCACAGCACTTCTTCATCCTTTTTTGCTGCCGAGGCTACCTTGAGCGCCGCAAGCTGATCGTGCAGAATCTGGTGCTGGAATTGCGAAATTCCGTTTCCGAGGTCTTGAATCAGATCTGCATTTTCTATTTTGCCTCTTAGGATCGGATCTTTTTTCAACAGTTTGTCCAGCTGCCCGGCTCCAAACGCCGTTCCATTGGCGCTCGAGTACGCTTCATAGGCAAAATCGGAAAGCGCGACCATTTCCTGCTTATCAAAACCGCACCCTCCTTCCCGGAAATATTGATCTAGAATGCTGAACCGGCTCGGTGCTGCCCCGCCGGTGGTCATTCCGGCTACCCCGGACATATGGATTGCTTTATTGAGCATTAAAGGCGAGGAGAGGATCGACTGCCAGCTGGGATCCTTCTCTGCGGCTCGACGAAGTTTTTTGGGCAGCGTCAGCTCATAAGTCGCGGGCGGCAGAGGCGGTATCACAGCACGCCGGAAACTCGGTTCTGGATCGCGCTTCACGAGCCGGTCGGCAATAATAATCACTGCACCCGACAGCTCCCCTCTGGAGAAGCTGTCGACTCGTCCCACTATTTTCCACCAGTTCAGGCTCGCCTGATTCAAACCGTCTATGACTAAAAGGGCCTTTATCGCGCCCGCAGCTTCCGCACTCAGCTCACACAGCGCGCTCGGCGATCCCCATCCCTCATACTTCGTGAACCACGCCTTCAACTGCCTTTGTGCGTCGGCATTTTCGTCGTCCGGATCTTGCTTCTTATCCGGTACTGCCGCCGGAATCGGCCGGGAGAAATCGAGCAAAAATGGCACCAAATTGTAGTCTGCTGCCACAGAAAGGAGTTCCATCAGAAACGACGATTTCCCCGCTCCCCCGGGAGCGTGCAGGAGGATGGTTGAAAGCGCATTCCCATGCGCGTCCTTTCCGATCTCAAGCCGCCGTGCAAATTCCGCCGGCGTGATATCCACTCCTTTGTCGTACTCACGCTGCACCTGAGAATTTGTCGATACTGTCTGGCTCTTCAACGCATCCGCGAAGCTGTCAACGAACCGAAGCCGTATGTCGAACGGAGTGATTCCGGCGAACGTCCTCTTCCGTCGGTTTTCGATCTCCATTCTCAGCTTAGCCGTATGTGGGTAAGTTTGGTCGATCGCTTTTGTAAATGAGCGCACCAAGTGCCTAAGACTCGAAGGAAACGAAGCAGCAGGTATCATGTACGCCGTCGCTTCTGTTGGAGGCCGTGACTCTGCAATCAGTCCGACGATCTGTCCACGCACTTCGACCGGTCCTCCGCTGAACCCTGGAGAGATTTCCCCGGCAATTGCCTTCTGATTCGTGAAAATGCCACCCTTCATGCTTTGCGCGACCATCTGGATCGCCGGATCGGGACGCAGCAAGTAATAACCCCCGTCCTGTCCGTCGACCGATCCCTTGGCAATACCGAACTCCCCCTGCCAGTATTGTGGAAAACCCGCGGCACGAAACGGATTGTTTATGGGGTTAAAGTCTGCCAGCAGCGCTGGCCTGGCCCGCTCGTTGGTCACCTTGCTGGTGACTCGGAGCAAGCAAAGATCCTTACCGGTTTTCATCGGACTCCAAGCGTCATCCGCCTCGTCCACCCTTGCTTTCAGAACATCTTCGGGCGCATCGAAAAGCGTGAGCGAGATTTCCCGGTCAGGACGTTCCTGTGCTGCCATGGCGAGCCCCAGGGCATCGTTCGCGACATGGGCGCACGTCAGAACGAGCCCAGCATCGACGAGCACTCCCGCGCCGACGTTTTGACCGCCGTTGCAATTGCGGATCGCCACCAGAGATTCTTCTAATGCCATTGTCAGCCACGCGCCCTTGGCGTTAATTCTGCGGTACCCCGATCGCCCTAAGAACCCCATTCAGGATCGGTAAGAGTAGAGTTCCCACTCCAACCGCCACGCCGCCTATCCAGTCCCGCCACCAGGGAAACATCGCCATTAACATTGCTCCCTGCATCGCCGATGTCCAGCAGGCGAATGCAAAAGGTGCAATCAACGCCTGTCTCCATGCGATCCCTTGCTCGTCACCATCCTTTGTCCCGAAAGCTATATAAAGACCGGTGATCGGGATCATAACGATCGTGAACCAGAACCTGAGCTCCGGAGGCTGGGCCGGGAAAATGGTAATCACCAAGTTGTAGACGGCGATCACTTCCACCGGGATCAAATTTGTAATCGCCTTGAGTGGACCGTCATCGGGCGCACCTGCTCCCACCGCCGCCCGCGCAGTCCCGGATCTGTTGCTGCTCACCAAACGAGGTCGAAACGCCGGCATTTGCTCATTTCCTTTTCTGAATCGCTTTTTACATCGAATGCATCATCTCATACCTTCTGAAACCAAGCGGCCACATTTGCCGGTAATTCGCCGAGGTCGGCGCAGAGTTAACGCCTCTAGCCTGACCGGATTGGCCCTGCAACTCGACGAGTGGACTTTGGGAGTTAGCTGCAGCAGTTCGATCAGGAAATGGAGGTGAAGAAGATTAAGTCTAGTAGCCTAATGCACCAAATGCCTGCATCACCTTGACAAACCAGACGATTGGACTCGAACTCCGTCTTCACGCCGAACAGCTTCACAATGGCGGATTACTGATTCCTCCGCTTTAGAAAGTGGGTTCGCAGTTCCCTTGATGATTTTCGGGCATCCAACAGTTCGGAGTCTTTCGACACTCTTGGCCGATTGCCTTATTCTGGTGTTGCCACCAGTACCGATTAGCTTTCGACGCAGCAGCGGTGGCCGTCTCTTGAGCTTCATACTCGCGGCGGAAATCAAATTCCCAACTTTTCTGCCAATCCTCCATCGGCATATTGATAGAGTAGAGAGCTTCTTCCACTTCCTTTAGCCAAGACTCATATGGTTCTGATTTCTCTCTCATGTTGTTCTCCATGAACGGAATTGGGCAGTAACCGCTGACCAACTTGCCACAAAGGATGTACTATCGCAGCCCGCAACCTCATTCGGCCGCACATAGCAAGCGAGATTGCAAAAGCGCGATTCAACGACGAAGGTTATCTACCCGTCCCCTCGCGTGATCTTACCCTTTGCTCGGGCTTCACGTTGGGGCATGATCCATTGCTCGCCTCGTGCATCAACTCGCCTCGTTCATTCCATACGCGACCATTGTAGGAAATGTGGGCGATCATAATTCCCTTTGAATCGTATACGTTTCCGCACTTGCGTTTCATGTCTGACGCGGTCAATCCATAGAAGTCGCGGTATTGTATGAGCAGAAACGATGCGGTCTCCGAATCTGACACACTGATCCTCAAGGTCGGGCATCCCTTTGCCGCCAGGTAAAGCACCCATGATTCTTTCTGAGTCATTTGCTTCGCGTTCATTTCTCTTCCTTCCTTCAGTAGCTGAGCCGAAATTGCGACAATTCACATTCGTTCTCCTCGAACGTTCCGATGTTTACGGGGCCAGGGTCAAAGGCGATTCACGGTCCCCTGATACCGCCACACTTCGAATCGAGCTATGAATCGAGACCGTGAGCCGCCTTGGCGGGTTGCTTACGAAGGCCGGATCGCCTGCAGAAACCCTGCCAGCTTGGCCGTGGCCTTGTACTGCGGAATCGGCTCCAGGTCTTTAAACGCGCTGGTGAAGGCGTTCGACAAGCTCCACATTGTCCTCGGCTGGAACTCCTCATGCACCGGCTGAAAGTACAGGTCATGCACTCGTCGCGCCAGGTGCTTGGGAAACCCAGACTCTTCCTCGATGAACGCCTGGTAGATCAGCAGCTTGGCAGCAGCCGTGGACAACTGCATCGCGCGCCATTGCTCAACTTGCTGCTTTAAGGGACCGAAATTTCGCTGCATCCGGTCGACCCCGATGGCCAGGCTGTCCTCCAGGGAAAAGTGTTTCGAATGCTTGGCGAGAACGGGAGTATAGACTGCCTTAACGCAAAAGGTAACTTCCATTTTGAACGCACCGTGAGGTATCGCAGGAGTAATGTTGAAGATTAAAAAGTGCTTGATGTGTGACATAAATGTATATGTCGAATGCCCCGCGCCAGCCATATCCAAAAGGCCGAACGGCTCAACTTGGCCCGCTCCCTTCTGCGGCGATATCAGCATTGGCCGGAGGCTGCCCGGCAATTGGCCCGGAATTGTACCATCTCCGAGCGCCAGGCCTATCGCTATCTCGAGCAGGCGCAGCGACTCAAGCATCCAGTCCCGGTCGGCGATGTCAAAGTGTCTTTCACCGTCAAGCTTTCGCGCCGTCTGGTACAGCGACTCCGCGCCTATGCCGCTTCGACCGGATTGACCTTAAGCGAGATCGCCAGCCGTGCCTTCTCGGCGGTAGTGCACCGCGGGGGAGGTCGTGGCTGATCCGACTCAGTCACGAACCGTGCACCTGGAATACCGCTTCGACCGATTATTGCCGGACAAGTTGGCTCAGGCCTACGAACTGCTCGCTTCGGACCGCTGGCCGTTTGCGCCAAGCCCGCAGCCCGCAAGCTGCCAGGAGGTGGTGAATGAACCAACCGGCCGCTCTTTACGCCCGTGTGTCCTCCGATCGGCAAAAGGAGAACCACACCATTGCCAGCCAGGTGGCGGCGTTGACGCAATACGCCCAGAGGAACGGATACCTGGTCCCGCCCGAGTGGCAGTTCCAGGATGATGGCTATAGTGGCGCCACCTTGGTGCGTCCAGGTTTGGAGGCCTTGCGGGACCTCTCGGCGGCGGGTGAGATCCAGACCGTTCTTGTCTACTCACCTGACCGCTTGAGTCGGAAATATGCCTATCAAGTGCTGTTGGCCGAAGAGTTGGCCCGCTGTGGAGTGGAGCTGATCTTTCTGCGAGCGCCCTCCGGCGCTAGCGCCGAAGATCAGTTGCTGGTCCAGTTTCAAGGCATGATTGCAGAATACGAGCGGGCCCAAATTGCCGAGCGTTCTCGCCGTGGCAAGCGGCACTGCGCTCAGCAAGGCTCGATCAATGTGCTGTCGGGCGCTCCCTACGGCTATCGGTACGTGAAGAAGACCGATACTTCAGCGGCCTACTACGAAGTGGTGGAGTCCGAGGCCGAGGTGGTGCGTCTCATCTTCGAGGCCTACACGCGGCAAGGCCTCAGCCTTGGTGCCATCGCAGGCTTACTCAACCAACGCGAGGTGCCGACGCGGACGCGAGAGAGCCGATGGGAACGCCCCACCCTTTGGAGGATGCTGCATAACCCGGCTTACGCAGGCCACGCCTTCTATGGCAAAACCGAGCTTCGTCCGCGTCGGCGAATCACACGCCGCCTGCGCCAGCGTGGTCTGTGCAGCCGTGACAGTTCGTTTCGAGAACGGCCTCGTCCGGAGTGGATCGAAATCCCTGTACCCGCTTTGGTCAGCGAAGGGACCTTTGCTCTGGCGCAAGAGCAATTCGAGAAAAATAAGAGATTTTCTCCCCGACGTACCCTCGAACCATCCTTGTTGCAGGGGCTGTTGGTCTGTCAGCGCTGTGGTTATGGACTCTACCGAGCTTCGACGCGAACGTCCCAGCGCACGATCTACTACTATCGCTGCTTAGGACGGGATGGCTACCGGCATCTGAAAGGTGCGGTTTGCGACAACAAGCCGATTCGTCAGGAGCAGCTCGATGCGGTAGTGTGGCAGGAGATTATGCGGCTGCTGGAAGATCCCAGCTTGCTGCAGGCGGAGTTAGATCGCCGGCTGCAAGCAGCCCAAATCACCGATCCCCTGAAGCGGCGCGAAGACTCGCTCCGTCGCGACCAAGCGCGCCTGAGCAAGAGCATGGAGCGGCTGCTGACCGGGTACCAGGAGAACCTGATCACGTTAGAAGAGCTCCGCTGCCGCATGCCGGACCTGCGCAAACAGCAGCGGGCGATCGAAGCCGAATTGCAATCGCTGGAGATGACGACTATCGACCAAACCCGTAATCTACGTCTGGTGGAAACCCTCGCCCAGTTCCGCACACGACTGCGCGCCAGAGGCAACGTCCTGGAAGTGGCCGAGCGTCAGAGAATTGTACGGCTGCTGGCACAGGAAATCCTCGTGGGCAGGGACAACATCACCATCCGCCATTCCATTCCCATGCCGACTTCTTCGCCCGACTCGAACGATCCAGTTCGACCAAGCCGTGAACCGCCCGAGCCCGATGCTGGCTCATGTTACCTTTTGCGTTCACACGGTGTACGCACCTGAGACAATGTTTCGAAAATCCGAACTCGATTTCGCAACGAGCAGCCCGACTGAGTCAACATCCACGCAAAGGTCTGCCATGAACCCCATTTCCGAGCCTGTACGCAATCTCCGGAGTTGGCACAATGCGCCTTCGCAGTGACCGTTGGTGTCGACCCGATCGAAATTGTTGTGTGATTCATGGAGCCTGGAATTTCAGGAAGCGTTGGTATCGCTACAACGATCAGCTTTGGTTACTTCGGGCATCATGGCATTCGGGAACTGGTGCAGAACGCGAATGCCGGCGCATCTGGTTTCGGTTCTCTTCCCGCGAGACCGTGCACTAGATCGCCGGTTCCACCCTCTTCCGATCCGCGATTCAGCGAGGTTACAGAATGGAGTATCAATACGGTCTTGAACCACAACAGCATGGTCGCTTCCTTCATTCTTCCTTCCAACACCAATTCACGGGCTGGGCGGCGGCATCTTCCAAGTCAATCACAGCCAGCGCTCGATGCGCGACGGGCTTAATAAGCTGCTACTGTCTAGGTTCGACCGAGTCCGCGGGCAGAGGACCTATGGTAAATTGTTTGACTTACAGGCAGCCGATTCAACAATGTTAGATACCGCAAAAAAGGCGGTCGTCTTAACGTCGCAAGCAAACCTGGATTGTTCGCTTTCGGAACGCCGAGTTGCAAGAGTACATGACGATGAACCGGAGCACGGGAACACCCAATATCCTTTCTCATCGTAAGCGTCGCCAAAGCCAGGATCTTCACAAGATCCCAAGATCGGCGGCGCTTTCCCTTCTTTACAAGGCGGCAGAAGCTGCTGCACCGCCGAACCGGCCGCCAGAATCAATGTTTGCGCCGTCGGCTCTGTTGGGTTGGATCAGAAGCTATCTTGCATATGCGTTCAAACGAAAGCATGACTTTCCACCTTACACCCAATCTCCTGTGAATGCCTTGTATGATTTGCTTGATGAGAGTGGATTAGACAAGGTTAGGATTGCAGTTGCAGGAGATTGGGCAACTGGCACGGACGAGGCCGAGAGTGTCGCTGAGCAGATGAAGGCCTTCAAGCCGCATTTTACGATCCATCTTGGAGACGTCTATTACGTCGGCGATCCTCCGGAAGTAAGCGAGAATTGCTTAGGTGTCAAGAATCCTAACAACAACTATGACCCAATCGTCTGGCCGATCGGATCCGTGGGAAGCTTCGCGCTAAACGGGAACCACGAAATGTACGCAAACGGCGGTGGCTACTTCGACCTGCTCCTGCCGAACCTGGGGCTACAGAGCGCAACGCTTGGCGTGATGGCTGGCCAGCAAACGAGCTTTTTCTGTCTGCAGAATCGCTATTGGCGAACAGTCGGTATTGACACTGGTTACAACTCAACCGGACTGCCCATTCTATCCGGTATCCCGCTAGTCAACAAGATTCCCGGAGTGGGACCGACCTGCGCACTCCCTGATTCGCTCATGGAGTGGCTGACAAACATAGTGGTACCCAATCAGGATGCGCGTGGGCTTGTTATGTTATCTCACCACCAGTATTTCTCCGGTTTCGAGGACGGCTATACCAAGCCAGCGCGCCAACTTTGGGACGCTGGCGTGCAACGGAATGTACTCTGGTTCTGGGGACACGAACACCGTCTAGCTGGCTATGACCTCTACGGCAGCGAAGATCTCAAGGCGTTCGGCCGCTGTATCGGTCACGGTGGCATGCCGTTAGAACTTGGGGACCCTGACCCCGACCGGGAACCAGCCCCGACATTCTACGACAATCGCCCAGGCGATAAAGGATTCGGCGTAAACGGTCATGTGAATTTGAATTTTGACGGACCCAATTTACAGGCCGAATACGTCGATCTCAAAGGCCAGCCGCTGATCCAAGAGAATTGGTCGGTCGACAGCAACGGAAACATTATGCTCATGAGCAGACAAAAGCTCATCAACGATGCAGGATTTCATTCGAATTTTTGACCTACTCTGTCGTTCACCGATCGGTTCGGGTCAGATTCCTTAATTCCGTGATCACGGTTTCGGGCTTTGACTTATCTGAGGAGTTGTACTGGGCTTTTTGGTTTCTGCTCCGCTTACAGCCAGCTTTGCTGCGCCCGACCCCGAAGGAGGCCCTGCCCCGGCCTGCGGGGAGGGAGTGCCACCAGCTTCTTCACCTTTGGCTTTGTTATCCTTCGGTTTGTTTGCCGCCTTTCCGGGAGCAGCTTTGGCGACATTCGACGGCGCAGTCGCTTTCACTATAACGGCGCCACATGTTTTCCCGTTTACGGAATTCGAGGCTGGATTAACTGCGCCAGCTGTTGCCTGATCCCAACATGCCAAAACAGGTACGCTTTGGCCTGCTATATCAAAGAACAGAATCTCGTCATTCTTAAGTTTCGTCGAGCCGAGATTCGCGACCAAGGAGGAGGACTCGGTGTGCCATGCAGTGATCTTGGGTCCCTTGTCGCCAACCAGAAAGGCATCTACATTTCCAAGGTTTGTACCCGTAAACTGAAAAATGGAACTGTCGTTGCCCGGCTGAGACAGCTGCAAGTCAGATGGAAATAACAGATCCTTAACCCCCGTAACTGCTCCTAAGTCGATGCTGTTCTTGTCCGTGCAGGGTCCGCTATAGGCGTGGGCAGTTCCGTTTGTGAAGGCCGCCAATGAACCGGAATACAAAGCGAGGCGAATGGTGCTCTCACGGCTGCTGTTTGCGATTATGGTCGTTGAAAGCGGAGGACCCGGCAGAGAGATCCTTTCAGCCGTGCAGAAACTGAGCAGACTACTGCCGAGATAGAGTGTCGGAATCTCTAAGGACCATTGCTCCGTTTTCCCATCCCGAATAGGACTGACTTTTCGGACGCGGCCAACAATGGGCACTTTCGCTAATATGTCAGGCAGAGCGGCACTCTCCCAAATTGCCGGGCGTGTCTCGAGTGCGGCCTGGAATACCTGAATCTGAAGGCGATAATTATGCCAATTGCAGATGTCCGTGTGTCGAATTGACGGTTTACCATCATCGCCCACGGTAAGGCAAGCATCACTAGGATCGACTTCGGGATCCAAATCGTTGCTCGTACTTGGAACATTTGAAGGACTACCTGCATCATTCAGATCCGACTCTTCCGTAAGAGCGGCTGACGCCTCAACTAATCTGCCGCCGGCGGAGCGGTGCAGCTCATTCAAAGGCGAACGACTGCTTGAAAGCACAATCGCAGGAGGTGCGGGAACCGGAGTCGAAAAAACAACACTCGCCGGATGTATGTGGCACAACAGACCAGGGCTCACAGTAGCACATTCCATGGGTACGGGATGAACAAAGCGGTAGTGTCCCGGTGTGTTGATGATTAGTTGAGCGGTCTTACTAAGGGCAATATCGCCATCATCTAGCGTTATGTAGAAATACCATTGCTCACCCATGCTCCCCGGTTCGCCAATCTGACCGACTCGGCCAGAATTGTCAGGGGCATCCTGGGGTTGGCCAGGCAAGTTGGCAGCGACCGGCAAAACACGTAACAGATGATTTGGGGATGGAAAAGTGGAAAACAGCGGAACCCACATCGACAGAGGTTGGGGCATACATCCCTGGTTGTATCGGCTTGGGTCTGCTGAGTAGGCTGAGAATTTTGGATGGCACGCCCGGAACACCCTATCACCGATCGTGATTGTTGCACTATAGGTCTTATAGTCCACAAGGGTTCTTAGGTCCCACCCCTTTTTTCCGGGGATCAAAACCTGAATATCGGGGAAAGAAGATGAGCCTGCTGTAGCATACGACAGCTTTATCAGTATTTTGGTTTGGCTGACAGCAATCCAGGTATCTGGATCGTCTATATCAGCTTCAAACAGGCCCCTCTCCCGAGAGACGGATATGCTTGTGCCAGAAGCATTTGTCACTGAAATGGTATCGGAGGTGCTTGGGCTGGTAGCGCGTCCACGCCAGTCGCGGACCCTCTTAATGAGTTTGCCAGATGCGGTTAATAGCAGATTTGGGTTTATCGGATCTTCGAATTCAACTGAGATGACGTTAACATCGTTCTTTAAAGCGTCAACCGACCCATAATGTGGATAATATTGAACCTGCTGGATATAAGGGGTTTGCTCAGATAGGATTTGTGGTTCTGTAAAATCGGTCGCCGGAAACGAGTTCTGATCCTTTTGGCGTCCGCTTTGAGTTCGCCAATATGATTTTGGTGTGATGCTAAATGAGCATGCGGAACCATTTGCCATTTTAGGAACGAGTACGACAGCGAACGTGGAATACTCGCCCGCTCTCACAATGTTCGTGTAAGATGGGGCTCCGTAATACCACCCGACTGTGGATGATTGTCCAGATGTGGTTCGAAAACCACTGAGATACACAGACTGGCGCATTGATTGACTGATGTGGTCTTTCTGTCTTTGATAGCCTGCAGTGGAACCAACAAAGAGTCCCTTGAATGCACCGTTTAAATAGAAGCCACTGCTGCTTCCGGAAACATTGGCAACGTTGAATGCCGACATTGAGGGATACAAGTTATAGACGATAGGTGTATGACCACAGCTGGACGAATCGGGAATGATGTCGAATGTGGCTACAGCTTCTTCGTTCTTGCGGTTGGCATGTGGTTCAATGCTCACGTCAAATTCAACTACAAATGGAATATAACGACCGCCCAACCCTTGCTCGTCTAGACTAAGGGCCAACTGCTTGGTAAGACGGTCGTTTAACAATGTAATAAACGACTCTAGCTTCTCTCTGGCGGGCAAAGACCCGACTTGTTGAGGATCGGCAGTCAGAGCTTTCGATACAAAATCGGTGGGGTTGATCCCAGATGCAAGCGTAGGAGTAGTGCCGGCAGGAGTTCCGGCAACGCCAGTGAGGGTCGGCGCGCTCACCGTTGGTGGAGCTGGCGCGGTACTGCTCGCAGTTTGTAGTTGCGTAAGTTGATTCTGTATATCCGTGATGGTTTGCTGATCTTGCGCACATTGGGGGTCCTTGTCGCAAGTTGTTCCTGGGGTGAGGACGGCCGCCCGTTTATTTCTCGCATCGATTGCAGCCGTCAGAGATTGGGTAAGTACCGCCCTTTCCTGAGCCAAGGTTTGAGTCGCGGAGGCCTGTTGCTGCAACGTGCTCAGTTGTGACTTCCGAGTGCTGTTAAAGACATCTAAGTTAATGCCGTTTGTGATGGCCGCAGTTTGGTCGGCACTGACGCTGGCATTGAAGTAACTCTGCAAAAGGTCGATGACACGAGAATTTACCGCACTCGCGTCCAGCCCCGTCAATGACGCTAGGGAGACGCCCTCGACATCTCGAAGGAGTCCGTCAAGGACTGGATACATGCGGTCATAGCGCCAGATTTTTGGCTTTCCGATTCGAATTTCCTGATCCGCCGTGCCGCTACTTGCAGTACAACCAATGAAAATGACACTCAGCGCAATGATCCGACGAAGTACCCGCGCGAACATTTGGTGTCTCCTCGACGAGAAATTAGCGGCAGTATGCCAATACGTGTGCGAATTGTAAATGCAATTCGCATAGCACCAAGGTGTGCTGTCGAAGAAGCTGTGCGAGTGCTCCTTGGCGCCGTGGCTGCGGTCAGGGCCGCCCACTTACTCATCTGCCGAATTCGTGCATAGACGAAAACCCGATTGTGTTAGCCCTGACCGTGGGAATCGTTTATTGCCTCACTGCGTGCCTGCAGTTCCATGCTGGAGTGTCGTAAGAGCCTCCACGGATGACTCGGTTGACAATGACGCTCTTGTCCAGACTGTTTTCGAATGCCGTAGGATACTCTCGGTCGGCATCCGTGTAAGAGAAGCTTTGCTCGTCCATACACCATTCCCAGACATTTCCGCAGAGTCCGCCGAGATCGAAACCGTGCCTGTATTTCCTTGCGCCACTATTCGGTGGTGAAACGTTGGTCGGCCAGGCGTGACCGTTGGAGTTATGCCTGAACCAGGCGACATTCCTCAGATCGTCCTCGCTCGGTCCAACAAAGTATCGATTCAGGCGGGGTCTCACCGACCAACCAGCACGAAAGCGCCCCAACTGTATGGTAAGTCGCGACCGTAGCGTGCCTTGACCGTCGCCCGCATCGTTCTTTGCGCTTCCCGTAGCGCTTCGTGCTTGTCTTTCCTCGAGAGCCAATTCCGGTAAAATGACGTCATCAGCTCTTGCGTCTCTCGATCGGGCACCGACCACATACTCATCAGCACTGCTTCCGCTCCTGCTTCCTGGAACGCCCGCCGTAGCCCAAACACTCCCTCGCCATTGCGTAATTCGCCTAGCCCGGTCTCACAAGCACTCAGCACCACCAACTCTGTTCCTTGCAAATCGATCAGCGTCGCTTCGTAGGCAGTCAATACTCCGTCGTCCATGTCCGCTGGCGGCGTCATGCCCTCAAGCGTGCGGTTCGCCCCCGTCAGGTACAGCCCCGAGCGCAACATAGGGTCTTCGAGCCCCGACGAGTACCCTGCGCCCCCCTCTCTCTCCAGATCCCTCTGCCTCCATTCTTGGTCCGACTCGAAAAACCCGTGCGTGGCCAAGTGGAGCACCCGCGGCCCCTGCACCCCCTTCACCCGCTCCTCCAGTGCTTGCTTCCGTGTATACAGCCCTACGTTCCAATGCTGGTCCCTCAGCAGTTTGGACACCTTCTTGGCTTCTTTCTGTGTCTCCGGTAACGGATCCAACGTCTTGGTACGCAGATCCCGTAACCGCTGCGCCCCGGCGAGCTTCACCGTGACTGTTTTCCCGGCCTTCATTTGCTTTGTCTTTTCTGTCTGCCTGGTCAGTCGCAATGCCCGCACCGCCACACGCTGCTGCGCCTCATCTAGGTCAAACAACGGATTGCCCATCACCACGGCCGTGTTCTCCCGAGAAGGTCTCCTATGCCTCTGTCGCAGCAAATCCTTGGTGTTGGAGACGATGCGCAGGTCGTACTTCTCCATCAGCAAATGCCCTGCGTTATCGGGCGCCACGCCCAACGCTACTTGATTTAGCACTCCATCTGTGGACACATAGACTCTCCGGACGCCGCCGATCACCGATTCCAGCGGTTGCCAGAACGACTCATAGAAGGACGTCGTTGGTATCGCGGGGTACTTCTCACTTTGCGCTCCCATCACGTTGACGCCCGGAATTGCGCGGTTCTCGTTGATTCCTACGCGCAGCCGGTAGTCGCGCAGCGGATCGCCCTCAAGCTCTTTGGCGTCGCCCAGGACCACGAACTGCGGCTGCGTGCTCTTAGCCGTGACGATTAATGCCACGTACTTGCAAGTGCGGGTCCACTTTTTTCCGTCATAGAAGTCGAAACGGACGACTTCGACCGCGGCTTCGTCGGGCTTGAGCGCGTCGCGCACTTGCCGCCAGGTGACGCGGGCCAAGCGCTTTTCTTCGGCCAATGCCCTGGAGCGCCTTACCAGCCGGCCTTCCAGTTCGTTGGCCTCCTTTTCGAGTTGCTCGATTTGCACGCGCCGCTCGACCTGTTTCTGCGCTTCGTCTTTGGCAGGCGCGGTTGCCAGCTTAGCCAGCTCACTTTTCATTGCGGCTAATTCATCAAGTAAGCGCAGAGCCTCGGCGTCGCCCTGCGCCATGATCTTCGTGCGCATTGCAGCCACGCTCTGGGCGATGAAGCCTTTCTGCCACAACACTGTGTCGTACATCTTTCCGGCGAGTTCGGGAACCTGCTGGCGGTAAGTAAGACAAAAACTGAAGTACTGGGGGAACCGGTATTGCACCCTTGCAAGTAAAGCCAGGCGCTCCCTCTCGATCATGTACGTGAAGTAGTATCTAAACTGCTTTGCAAGCGCATCGAACGCCCGATCGAACAAGGGGGCGGCCTGCGCAGGCCGCGCCCACCTGTAAAAAAGCAAGGCGAGGTTGTTCAAGTCTGTAGCTACGTGCGGATGGTCGGGGCCAAGAGCCTTCTCTGCGATGGCGAGAGCGCGCTTGTAGAGCCGTTTAGCGTCAGCGTAGCGGCCCTTCTCCTTATATACCAAAGCGAGATTATTCAACGAACTGGCCACATCCGGATGGTCGGGGCCGAGTGCCCTTTCGCGAATGGCTAGGGAGCGCTTGTGGAGTCGCTCAGCCTCGGCGTAGCGACCCTGGTCGTCGTATATCGCCGCGAGATTGTTCAACGCCGTGGCCACCTCTGGATTCTCGGGGCCGAGCACCTTCTCGTGAATGGCCAGGACGCGCTTGAACAGTGGCTCCGCCTTGGCGTAGCGACCCTGATCGTCGTACATCACTGCAAGATTGTTCAGGTCGGCTGCAACGTTGCGCTCCCGCCCTGGTGCCCTTTCGTCGATGGCTAGGGCGCGCTCGTAAAGCGGTCTAGCATCGCCATAGCGGCCTTGCTCTTTGTACACCAAGGCGAGATTATTCAACGAAGTCGCAACATACGGATGGTCAGGGCCGAGGGCCTTCTCGCGGATGGCTAACGCGCGCGTGTGGAATCGCTCCGCCTCCGCGAAGCGGCCGTGTTTGCAGTACAGCACTCCGAGATCGTTCAACGACTCGGCCACATCCGGATGGTCGGGGCCACGTGCCTTCTCGCGGATGGCCAAGGCGCGCGTGTAGAGTCGCTCCGCCTCGGCGAACCGGCCCTGCTCGTAGCACAACTGGGCAATCTTGTTCAGGTCAGTCGCAACATCGGGGTGCTCACGCCCTAGCGCTTTTTCGTCGATGGCCAGGGCACGCTTGTATAGTGACTCCGCCTGGGCGTAGCGACCCTGGTCGTAATACAGCACACCGAGATTATTCAACGAGCCGAGCAGAGCCGGATCGCTGGGGAAGCTCTCATTCTCGTAGATAGCGATGGCACGCGTATAGAGTCGCTCCGCCTGGGCGAAGCGGCCCTGAATCTTGTATAGCAGGGCAAGATTATTGAAGGACTTGGCAACCCTAGGGTGCTGCGTCCCAAATGCGGCCTTGGCTATGCGGAGCGACTCTTGAGCAAGCGCAGTCGCCTGAGCGAACCTATCTCGCTCAAAGAACCGTTCGACCTGGGCGTTCAGTTCGTTCCAGCGATCCTCTGGCGCGAGCAAGTGAGTTCTCCTTCGCAGAGTTGTACCACGATCAACCGACACTTTTCACCGACAAATATCGCCCCAGAGGTCGCCGCTGTAGATCGGTGCGTATATTGCAGTACCAGGGACAGAAATGGGCAAGTCCGCGACAAACAACCAAACAACGCCATATAGATGATTCACCGGCTTAGCCCTTCGCGGCTCGCGAGGCGCCTGAGCCGGGTATAAGTGGTGGATTCTACTTCCTGCTCAATTGAGGGAGTCATGGCAGAAGGACTGTTGACCTTTCTATGAAGGTGTATCGTTCCCTGCTCGCAAATATCGGCCTCGGGTGTTGCGCGGTCATACAACAGACGTGTGTCAGTTTCAGACGGCGGTTCCGCAGATCGTAGTCCTAGTTCGGAGCTGGTAAACTGTGTGGCTGGATTATGGTGTAGAGCACCTCGAGGATGATTCGGTAAGGTAACAACTCGACGCTCTGCAAGGGTTTGCTCCTACGCCGAAATAAAGTTGACTCGGGGGTCTTAGCTAGAACTTCGCGGAAGGCATGATTATGCGCGGACATGGCGATCCACGGCCTCTGCGCGTTCGTGATTTAAGCGCAAGGTTGCGACCAATCTCGTGTCGGCTGTATCCGGTTGTACAACTGCGGCCAAAGTGAGGAAACATGACGCCTGAAACAAACGAGGGAGCAACACAAAAGCTGGTGCCCGCGGGCACTTCAACAGCATCCTTGATGACAGGTGACCGAGTACAAATTTTCCGCGAAGTCGTTACCGCCGTCATCAGCGTTTCGATCCTCACGGTTTCGGTTTGGATGATGGTCAATACCTATCGCGCCGGAAGCCACGCTATGCTGAGCCAGAAATCTGATGAGAAGCAAAATGAGGCGGAAGTGAAGGCCATGACAGATGCATTTGGTCGCCAAAAGGACCTGCTACTCTACGCGTTGGCGTTGCTCGGTACAGTGACCGGATACTACCTTGGACGCGTCCCAGCTGAGTTGAGGGCACAGCAAGCCCAGCAAACTATCAGTTCATCCCAACGGCAACTCGCAAACACGCAGAGTCAATTGGACACTGTGGCCACAGCAGCGACGCAAACCGCTGCAAATCTTACACGTGCCAGACGCACCTTGGGCAGAATCCGCGCGACTTTGACAACAGCTGTCGAACCGAAAGGTGAATCCAGGCGAACGCTCTCGGATGCAACGGAAACTCCCGAACAACGGGCGATATTCGATGCACAACGGGACATAGATGACTATTTTTCTAACGGCTAGGCTAACTAGGAGCCGTTCAGGATCAACGAGAAGTGGAACGTGCGAGTCTCGTTTCTCGGACTCTCAGCCATGAGGTGGCTCTTACACCTGCCTTGACTCTCGCGCGAATCCTCAAGAGGGCACGACAGACGCTCGGCGACAAACTTATCCGAAGTTGAAACTTGCAACACTACCTGCGTTTGGCCAGAGGACTCCCGTAGAAGCAATATGCAGCGTAAGTGTCCTCGGCGTCGCCGCTGTATGCTCGCGCCCGGATGTCACGCAATATTTCGGCAAATGGAGTCTCGGGCTCGGCGATTACCCGCTTGTAAAACTTCTCTGCAACTTCGTGTGCTAGGTCATCTTTCACGGACCATAGCGCAGCCACGACTCCGCTGGCACCCAATTTCAGGAATGTGTTTGGCAAACCGCCAATGCCTACAAGCGCGGGTGTCATCCGTCCCACCTCGCAGGCATTAAGAAACACGAACGTGTGATCGCGCGGGAAGCCGGTTACGAACCCATCTAAACCGTCGACTGCCGAGGATGAGAGATTGTTGACCATATCCTGCAAGTAGATTGTCTGGTCGCTCCCACTACTGGCGGCGCCGTGACAAACAAAGTGCAGCAGGGTGGCGCCTTTGTCTCGCAGGGCGTCGTTGATTTGGTCGATGTCAGCGGGCGTGATTTGTTCGCTGGGCTTGAAATTTGAACATACGAACGCAGCCTCTTGGGGTGCGAACCTCAGGTTCTTGGTCGCAATCACATATTTCGGTGCGACCACATACGTCCTATCGATGCGGATCTGCTGGGGAGCGCTGGTGTAGTCCGGTCGGATCCAGCGTCCGACGCAGAACTCGACACCGAGCGGGCTTCGATCCACCAACTTGCCCGCAACCGTCCGCCTGGGCACCATCAACTCCCAGGGTATATATGGCTCGTCAGATACCACCATAATCGTCTTCAGGGGCTTGCCTGAATCAATCACTTTCCAGAATAGCTGCTGGAACTCCTTCGGGGTGGCCGCGAAGAGTTGCGCACCTGCACCCTTCAACTCCGCCAGCCGTTTTGTCGGCTTTAGTCCCTTGGCTATGAAACGGTCCATGTAGTTGCGAACGATCTGGTCGGTCTTCTCGCCCAGCGTCCACGGGACGTCTAGCTGCTCCCCAGTTGACACTGAGTCCGCCATCAACCGGAAGTGTCGACCGTCATTTTCGCCTGTGTCGATCACACTGATCGTCAGGTCGTAAGGATCCAAACCGCTCATAGCGGCTATCTTGGGTTCCAACGCACTCGGTATTGGGGCCGCGGCTTTGCCCGCCTCCGTCGGCATGGATGCCGCCGCGGCTGGCGCAAATACCAGTTTCGCGTTCTCAATCTTGAAATGTCGCGTCACTCGGCCGCAGGGGTGTCCTTCGTATTTGAATAGGGCAGACAACGCCCCGTTTCCTTCAGCTGGAAATTCTGCTACGCAGCGCACTTTGAAAATAACCGGCGCCGAGTCACCGCTGCGAAGGATCGTCATCGGTTGGGTGCCCTCTCCTAGGGATTCGAAATGCCCCGACACGACCAGCGTCACCTGCACCTGAAATTCTTTCTGCGATGCCGGGCCCTCGAGTTCGAGCCCTTGGATTTCCTCGCCAGACCTGGCCGCCCGCGTGTCCACCGACACGTAGACCTCGAACTCAGCCAAGGGAGCGAGCGGTGCTACTCCTGATGAAAGATCCATGTGTGGCGTTCGCCGCAGTACTTCGGTCTCCTCTTTTGCCTCGACTCTCCGGCGTTGCCCATCGCCGCCACCGGCACCTCCACCATTGCCCCGATTGCCATCTACGATTTCCTTAGCGACGGGGTAATCGGCAACATACGCAGTACTGCGGCCGCCGCGCACGCTTTCCTCCAACGAGGTTACCCGCTTCTTCGCCCCACTCGCATCTCCCTTCTTTATCTTCTTCTTGTCAGGTTTCCTCTCTGGCTTCTTTGCCGCTTTTCTCACTCCCTTCTCTGTTCCGGCAACTTTTGGGGGCAAAAGCTTTTTTACCTGCGCTCGGCCTCCGTTCTTCTTCAAAGCCTTCTTCTTTTCTCCATTGGCGCCCGTTCTCTTGGCACGCCTGGACAAGAGGCGCTCGCTCTTCGCTCTCGCGGCGACTCTCTCCCTCAATGCTTCCGCTTTCGATCTAAGCGGACCTCTAAAACGAATGACCCTGTCCAGCAGCTTTGCGGCTGCCATGTACTTACCCTTATCCAGCAGGCGTTCAGCTTCACGGAGAAAACGTTTCTCCACTTGAAGCAAGGCCTTTCTGGCCGTTTTATCGCGCAGACTGCGTTTAAAAAGGGCTGGGGTCACTTCCTTCATCATGGCGGTGTAATCGCGCCCCTTCGCCAAGCTTTGAAGCCGTCTCAATTTAAGCGACTTGAGAGGCAGATCTCCTGGCAGCAACCCCTTATAGATACTCGCCTCCCGCGCGGCCCAAATGCGTCGGTCAGCCGCCCGCACTCCGACCCGTCCCACGCTACCGCTGGTCTTCTTACTGCGCCCTACCAACTTAGACGACCTGCGGGCCAACTGATCTCTCATAGCGGTGTGCCCACTAATTCCTTAGTGAAGAGTTTCTTGCTTGTGACATTTGCCGTTTTCGTCTAAGTATTGCACATTCCCGGTGTCGTCAGGAACGAAGTCCAGCACCGCAAAACCGAAAAGCGCGAAATGCTCTCTTAAGAATGCTAGTCGTGTAGTACCGGTATTCGTAGTTTCTCGGGACCGGATACGGATCGTTCGAAGGGTTGCAATCAATCGTTGGCGATGACGACATGCTCACGGCGATGGCGCGTGAGTTGGTGGAGAACAAACGAATCGGAGAAAGTGCGGATTCGATCTGGAGAAGCCTCCAGCAGCTGAGACCGGCACCATCGGCGCCCGCTGTTGAACCCCCCGATAGTCCGATGGCCGACCTATCTGAAATCGAGATTCCTGGGATAACCATCGAGTCAACTCCGGGTGCTGCCCTTACGGAACCTGTCACTCTGTCCTGCGAACGCCCATCCAAGGGGACCGATTCCACTCAACTGTCGCTTCTCTGACGGCCGCACCGAAAGTCTCAAGCTCATTCCCCAACTCCGGAGCAGGCGTCGACGCTCAGGAACCAGGAACCACCCGTCCGCAAGTCGCTAAGAACAACTGCAAGAAAACCAACCACCCAAAGGGATTGACAATGATCCCCGAAACTGACAAAGCCATATTAGGGTCTCTTTCGCGAGCGGCCCGGGGAGGAACCTTAAACCCGGAGCGATTAGCACACCGCGCTTACCAAACGGAATCGGCTAACTGCCACAAAGCAATCCGCCGCTCACTTGCCCTCCCAGAAACCCTCAACCTCAATAACCTGTAAAAAGCGGCACTTGAAAAAGCTCTCCAGGTGACCGGAGGAAGCATCACCGCCGCTGCGCAACTGATCGGCGTCGGTAAAACCACCGCGTACCGCGGGGTGAAACAATACGGACTGGCCACCGGCGTCGGCGCCGCCTTCCGTCCGAACCGCGGTCGCCGACTACCGCGTCTGAACCCAATCACCGAAAGGGAAGCATCACCTTCCTTAACTGTTACTTCTGGTCCAGTGTTATTGCCGCCACAGTAGGGCTCAATTGGACAGCTATGAGCAAATTCCTTCAAGCCGGCTTTTGCGACCTCCGGTACCAAAAGCTCGCGAAGATGGCTCCGCATTGGCTGGTAACTTCCGGATTCCCCGTTTGCCGTCGCTGAAATCATGGTGTGGGTTGGTCAGTGCCAAATGTACAGTTTTCTGCCGGGGCACTCGGAATCAGAGGCTTCCGCGGTCGCCAGTGACATTGCGACGATGAGCGCCTACGAAATACTTCAGCCGTCACTCTCCAAAACGGCCGAGGTCTCATTCTTGTACAAAATCGACGGGGTCAGATGCTCATCGAGCCCTTGGAGACGAATCTGCGCACAGCCGAGCTTATGGGCGTCGCCAATGCTCCGGCCAGCTCCAATTGCTTGGTATAAGCCGATCGAGTATGCAATCGCGGCACGATCTCCAATGGCTTTCCTCATGCCTATAACGCATTCAATTTGCTTTGCGATCGCTCCGGCTTGCAATGCGGAGAAGCAAGCATTAAGAACCACCAGTTTTAGACTATTTGCAAACGGAGCAAACAGATCGGCGAGAGCCTCAACCGTAATTGGCAATAACGAGCCGTTCTGCTCTTCGACACATATTGCCCCCATTTTCGTTCCATGCCCAGAAAAATGGACGATCGTTGGATTCAAGTCAAGAAGCGCCTGGCTTAAATCAGCAGGTCTGGTTGAAAGTGCGAGGTGCAGCAAAATCCTGTCTCGCGCTTTCGACAGTCGAATCTTTTCAGATATCTCCCTGTACTCTTCATTTAATCTCAGCCGACTCGCATTCGTCGGATCCGCTGACACAAACACGATACGGTGGTCAGGTTTTTGATCCTTTCCGGCGTCCCTTAGTAACTCGTAGCCTTTTGGCGTTAGCGAAGTCAGACTGACTTCGTAGATATAGCTACCATTGCTTGACCAACTGCCAAGTGCCAGGCCTGAGGCCATGAGCTGCTGTTGGTGAAATGTAATTTCCCTCCGATCGAATTGTCCAACGTCGACAAGTTCCCCAGCCGAGCGTCTCATTAGAAGATGCTCGAGATCGTCGTTGCGTACGACGCCCTCCCTTGAGAATGCGGACACCGAGCTAATCAGGTGTAACCATTCGTGTATCTCCTTCTCATCCTTCTTGGCTTCCTGCAGGCCCCAATAGGCCCTCGAATACTTATAGGTCGTGGCGTTTTCAGGATGCACGAACCAGAGTGAATCGAAGTGTGGCATGAGCTTCGCAAGGTCTTCGTACAGCTGGGGTTCGCAGGAACCCGGTCTTCCGGACTTAAGCTGTCTAATTACTTCATCTAGCTGATTCTGTGTCGTCATGCAAGCACACTCACTCACTCTTTCTTGATGCTTCTAGAAGCTAGTTCTGGGATCTCGCGCCAATCACCGTGACAAAGAAAGCTCCCCCAAAAGAAAGGGTGTGAGTGCTTCATTCGCATCCGCCGCTTGGCTTCACGCAATGCAGACGCCCGTGAGCCGCCCTGGAGCAGTTCCTGATACAGGCACGTCATCAACTCCGTTGTTTGCGCGTCCGGGATTTTCCACAAGCTACTAATCACGCAGCGCGCGCCGGCGACTGAAAACGCGCGGTGCAGTCCGAAGACACCCTCGCCCGGTATCGTCCTTCCCAAGCCGGAGCGGCAGGCGGAGAGGACGACCAGTTCCGTCCCCAGTAGATTCAGCGTCGCTGCTTCTTCGCCGGTTAGTATCGCATCGCCGCTCGAATCATCTGCGGTATTTCGCAGGGCTGTGTTTGCGCCTGCAAGGAGCAGCCCAGAGTAAAACATAGCGTCATTTTCAGCCGAGTCGTCCTTCGGCTGTATAGAAAAACCGTGCGTCGCGATGTGTAATGCCAGCGGCGAGCGTAAGCTCCGAAATGCGCTCTCGGTCGCTGCCGCGCCGGCGTACATTTGGCTCCCCGGCAGGAGTTCTCGGATTTTGCGTCCTTCGCGCTCTGCGCCGGGTAACGGCGAAACTCGCCGTATTCCAAACCGGTTCATGGCTCGAACGAAATCGCGTTGCGAGGATACCGTCGGGGTGGTCTGTTCCACGAGATCAAAATCAGGAGCACAAAAAATGACTGGCTGCGATGTTGGGCCGCTAGAACGATTCTTGAGCCGTAGCACGTCGCGTCCCGACCCAACATTGCTGATGAGCAAAGTATCGATCAGCAATTCGCTACCACGCAAAGGTAGAAGGTCGAATGGGAGCAAGCTCAAGAAACCATCCGGAGCCACTAAGACGTGTTCAGGACTGGAGAATTCTGGAAAAAGGGGATCCCAGACGGTGCTGCGTACTCGTTGCCCCACGCTTCTCAATGCATCGAATGCCGGCGCAGCGCGGGGGCGTCCTTCATCCTCGTCTCCAGCGGAGAAGTTACGCAATCCGCTTGCCTCGCCTGCGAGAAGTTTACCGAATTCCGCAACGCTCTCGTCGATTTCGGCTGCAGGTCCAATGTCCACCATCAACGCTTCCTGATCTCGAACGACGACGAATCCGAGGTACCGTGGAGGAAGCATCTCACAATCATCATCGGTCGCAACGCTACGGAAATTAAAAGGACGAAACTGCACGTATTCCAGCAGCAAAGCTTTTTCGTCAAGGCCTCGCCGGATCGCATCGGCATCTGCGTCTCTCCATGCGGCCTCGAAACGCATCTCAGGGATTGCTGCAGCTAGCTCGGTTTCCAATCGTTGTTTTCTTGCGCGGGCCTCCTTTAAGTCGTCTGCCGAACGATGGGACGAGATCAGGGCCTCTGACAGGATCGAGGAAATGTGATCTAGCTCCGCGAGAGCGGTACGCTGTTCCGGATATCGGTCACTGAGCACCGGCAACCGACGGGCTGCAAAAGCCTCAGCTGCGAGTCCCTTTCGACGCAAAATCGCAGTGTAAGCTAAGGTCGCGCGCTCTGGGTTGGGAAGGTTCAGCGCGATAGTGATGAACACATCGAGTGCAGTTCGGTCCTGAGCAAGCACATGGAACAGTTGCTCGCGTGAGGTTACGGCGGCAGTAGATCCCAAGAAAAGTTCATTGGCTTCCATGACCTGGCGCATCTCTTCCATAGCCTCCTTCCACTGGCCCATGCTGCCAAGTGCAAGCGCCAGGCGGATCCGCGAACGGACAGTCGATTGGTGAGACGCGCCAAACTCGAGCTCCCGGGTCCTGACTGCCTGTCGTAGCAAGGGCGCCGCTTCGGCGGCACGTCCCCGCATTCGCAAGAGGCTGCCGAGGTTCGAAAGCGTTAGCGCGTATCGGGGGTCCCATTCTCCGATCGTGTCCTTCTGTTTCTCCAGCGCTTTGCGGAAAAGAGCCTCCGCTCCTCCCCAGTCCTTCTTGTACGTCAGTAATGTCCCCAAATGTTGCACGTCTTCAGGGTTCTCGAATTGCAAGCTCGCCCTCTCACTCGAGATCACGCGATCCAACAGTTTGTCCACTTCGGCACTTCGTTTCCCACTACGCATCCAGATGACCAGCAGATCGTCTTCAATAGCTGAGAGTGTGTCTTGTTCAGACGGAGTATGCGAGAGTAAATCGCGTGCACTCAAAAGTGCATCCTCCGCAGTCGCGTCGTCCCGAGCGGCACTCCGGAATCTCGCTTCCCAACGGAGGACCCGTGCCGCGGCCGCGGGAGCATGCTCGAGCAGTTCCGCCGAAAGTTGTTCGGCGCGGTCGAGGAGCTTGCGAGCCTGTTCTATTGGTCCCCTTTCAATGCAAAACGCGATCGACGAAAGCAATGGCTCAAGAATTCGACGGGGCTCCCGCGCAAAGAGCAACTCGTGCAACTCAAGGACATGAGTACGCAATGCTCGTGCCGGCTCGACGGCACCGAACGAAAGATAAAAGACGATTCGCGCTTCGATCCACTTGCGGAACTCTTCCGCCGAATCGTCATTGGGGGCAACGAGCGGAAAGCGTGCCCGCAGAGATCGCGCGTAATCTTTGCCCTTATTCCGCGCAGCATCGTTTAACAATGCTAATGCAGCGTCTAAGTTCTTAGCCGGGTCGGGTGCATCACGATCACAAAGTGCCCAAAACAATGCAACCACGTTAGAAATGATTGGTGCTCCCTTCTCGGACGAAAGGACGGGCCCAAGCAAACGAACCGCTTGGGTAAACCAGTGCTGGGCTTCCTTCAAGTCTCCGCCGCGTTGATGTGCTAGCGCGAGATTGTTCAGCGCCTGGGCGGTTTGAATTCCATAGCGGTCGCCGCTGACGCTGAAAATCTCGACGATTGCGCGATAGCGCTGAATCGCTCTCGCGAAATCACCAGCCTTCTCCGCTTCGACTCCTTCATGGTCCAAAGTGGCTGCGTAGCGTACAAGTGGATCAAACATATCCCCCATGACATCAGTGAAGAAGGCGGGCAGCGGTGAAGAGGGCATTCCAGCGAGAAGGGCACGGTGTAGCTTCTTCGCGCGGAGAAAGTCGCAGCATAGATATGCTCTCTTCGCTTCTTCTTCGAGGTGTTCCGCACGCTGGTGTTCTAGAGCACCAGTGAGATGCATGATCCTCTTCTCAACTAAGGCAACTTCCTCTCTTTTCCCAGCATGCCTTAGGCATGCTGCAAGATTCGACAGACTCTGCACGTATTGTCGGGACTCTGCACCGAACTCGATTTCAACGGTCTGCAGAAGCTGGCGGAGCGTTCCCTCAGCATCCCCGAACCGCCCCGACTCATCGAGTGCCATCACCAAATCTTCCAGATTGCCGACCAACTCCATCGAATTCTCACCATAGATTTTCGCCTTGTCGGCGACAACCTGCTCCATCAATGGAACCGTTTTTTCTGGATGTCCTGTGCGGTAATAGCAGATCGCAAGATTGTTCAGCAGAGCGTGTCGTTCTTCCGGCAACTCAGAGAGCACCGTGTTCGCCACACTCGCTACCGTCTCGAGAATTTCAATTGCGCTCTGTTCGTCTTTCGCATGGACCCGTGCGGAGGCCAAATAACTGAACGCAAGGACATATTCGACATCGCAAGCGTCGAGGTGCTGCACTGCGAGTGCGTGAGCCTCAGCCGCCACCGCCAGCGCCTGCTCCTCGCGGTGTTCCAAAATCATTCGTTTTGCTCGGGCCGCTGCGTCGCGGACCTTCAATCGGGCAAGAAATCGGTGCATAGAAAATAGGTGCGTGTTAGTTTACTCGCGGCAGTTGCCTTATTCAAACGCCGCACTCTGTCACGCTGAAATAGGTGACAAGATCGAAGGCAAGCTCTCCACGGTTGGTGCTGTGCACAATTGGAACGACATGTTTGGCTTCTGCGAAGAAAGCCGTTGTGATCCGGAAGTGGAGGACCATGAGAAAACGTATATCCGCAAAACTTGCTCGTTTGCCGTTCACCGCCCGGGTTCTAGGCCGCCTGTTGCCGCGGCATTCGCATCACCGCGTCAAGGACTTTCGAGAGGCTTACGACGACTGACCTTGAGCCGGCAATCCATATCGCTCGGCGCAGGCCTAACCAATGCGGCCTCGAAGATTGTGGAAGAATTGTGCAAGAATAACGGAGCCGATCTGAGTCCTGCGGTTTGAGATTCAAAGAAGTCATCGAACCAGCAGCAAGTCAAAATCACCGGTCAAGCAGGACTTGGACTCCGCTCGCCGGAAATCCACGCGACGATGAACGTAGCGGCAGCGCGGGCATGGCCAACTGGCCAACTTGGTACAAGGAGCGAGCTTCGTTGGTGGCGGCTCACCATCACCTAAATGGGGCGCATGATGCAGGCTTCAGCAATGGTCAGTTCCTTCGTTTTGCAAGCGGACTACCGTAAAAGCAATACGCCGCATATGTGTCCTCGGCATTACCGCTGTATGCCTGCGCCCGGATGTCGCGCATGATTTCGGCAAATGGAGTCTCGGGCTCGGCGATTACCCGCTTGTAAAACTTCTCTGCAACTTCATGCGCTAGGTCATCTTTCACGGACCACAGAGCCGCAACAACGCCGCTCGCACCTAATTTCAGGAATGTGCTGGCAAACCCTCCTATGCCGACCAGTGCGGGCGCAGTCCGTCCCACCTCGCAGGCATTAAGAAACACGAACGTGTGATCGCGCGGGAAGCCGGTTACGAACCCATCTAAACCGTCGACTGCCGAGGATGAGAGATTGTTGACCATGTCCTGCAGATAGATCGTCTGGTCAGTTCCCGTGCTAGCTGCACCATGACAAACGAAGTGCAGCAAGGTGGCTCCTTTGCCCCGCAAGGAATCATTGATCTTATCAATGTCAGCTGGGTCGATTTGCTCACTGGGCCGGAAACTCGAGCATACGAACGCAGCCTCCTGCGGTGCAAACTTCAGGTTCTTATTCGCAATCACGTACTTCGGTGCAACCACATACGTTCTGTCTAACTGGATCTGCTGAGGAGCGCTCGTGTAGTCCACTCGCACCCACCGCCCGACGCAAAATTCCACACCGAGCGGGCTGCGCGTTTCGAATTTGCCTGCTACCAGGCGCCTGGGCACCATCAACTCCCAGGGCAGATACGGCTCATCGGAAACCACCATGATAGTTTTTGGCGGCTTGCCGACGTCGATCAACTCCCAGAACAACTGCTGGAACTCTTTCGGCGTAGCCGCGAACAGTTGCACACCTGCTCCCTTCAGCTCCGCCAGCCGCTTTGTCGGATTCAGTCCTTTGGCCACGAAGCGATTCATGTGATTACGAACAATTTCGTCAGTCTTGTTGCCCAAGGTCCACAGCACGTCCACCTGCTTGCCGGTTGCCGGCGAGTCCACCATCAGCCGGAAATGCCGACAGTCATTCTCACCCGTGTCTATAACACTGATCGTCAGGTCGTAAGGATCCAAACCCGCCACTGCGGCAACTTTAGCTTGCAACGCAACCGGGACCGGACTCGTCGGCCCTTGCGCCGCCGCGTCCGCCGCCGCAAGAGTTTCAGCGTCAACGGTGGGTGCAAGCACCAACTTGCCGTCTTTAAGCTTGAAGCGTCGCGTTACCCGTCCGCTCGGATGCCCCTCATACTTGAACAACGCTGATAGAGCACCCTCCTCGTACACTGGAAACTGCGCTCGGCAGTAGACCTGGAAGACCACTGGAGCTGTCTCGCCGTTGCGAAGGATCTTCATTGGCTGGGTGCCCTCTTTGGGAGACTCGAAGTGACCGGAAACCACCAACGTCACCTCGACTGCGAACTCGTCCTGCGAGGCGGGGCCCTCAAGTTCGATTTGCTGGCTTTCCTCGCCAGGCTTCGCCGGCTGCGTGTCCACCGAAACATACACCTGAAACTCATCGGCGGGTGCGAGCGGAGCACCGCCGGTTGAAAGATCCATATGCGGCGTTCGCCGCAGCACCTCAATCTGTTCCTTTGCCTCGACTCCCCGACGCTCTCCATCTTCACCGCCGGACGGCGCACCTCCGACGTCCTTTTCTTCTTCGAGTTGCTCGCTGAAATGCCCGTCTCCTATGCCTGCTTCTTCAAAGTCCACGCCCCTAGTACCAGAGTCATCTACGAAAACTTCATGAGCTTCGGAGGCTCCCTCCAAAACCCCTAGCTGAGAGCCCAGCTGCGCTATTCTGGTGACGGCAGTAATGACTCTGGAGATGTTGGCGAGGTTCCTCACAGCCAATTCGAGAGAAGTCCGAGCTCCTTTGAGCTGCTCCACCACGGCTATCAAATCCGGATCGTCATTAGAAAAGGTTCTGTTGATGCTTCCGAAGTAGATTTCGCGGACAGAGAGAAGGCTCGCGAGAATGATGTTCCTCTGGTCGTCAGTCTCGCAGGCATTTAAAAGGGCGAGTTCATTGTCACTCAGGTAGAGGTACAAGTCTTGGATCGTCGCCAAAATACTATTCATATTCGTGCGGCCTTTTCCCAACGATCAACAACGCCAGGTTCCGTTGCTCTAGCAAACTGGAGGAAACTAACCGTTCGAGCAATGTCAAATCGGCTGTCACCATTTTGGAATTCTAGCCTCGGGCCCCTGAGACTTTCGAGAAGCTTCGGATCCGATGCACCATCTAGGCCTCCCTGCGTTTTTTCAACGAAGCGTTTCACGCTTATGACACGTGCCGTTCTCGTCGATATAGCTGACGTTCACGGTGCCGTCAGCCACGAAGTCCAGAACCGCAAAACCAAATAGCGCGAAGTGCTCTCCCAAAATGCTCGTGGTGTAATCGCGGTACTCGTAACTTCCCGGAGCTGGGTAAGGATCGTTCTGCGCATGTGTCATATAGACCGGCACGCCGCCGTGCCCGACGCATCGCCCATACTGCACATCATGATATGGGTGATACAACATGCAGCGATGCTCATGTCCCCAGTACCAGGAACGCACTCGCTTGCTCTCGAGCACCTTCCCTAATTTTTCCGCCAGCTTCGGCCCTCCACCTTCATACGCACTGAACAGCTGGTGATGGCTGAACAACATCAGTTTCTTGTTGTCGCTGCTCATTCGGCTGCCGATCCAGTTTGCCTGCGGGTCTTTCAAGTCGAAGTCATCGTAAGCGGTATCCAGGCCGAAGATGAGCCACTGATTGTTCATCAAGCTAAAGAAACTGGAGCCATTGTGCCACGGCTTGAAACGCGCATCGGCAATTCCCACACTGTAGTACGAATGTCCTCCCGAATACATATCGTGATTGCCATTGAGCGTGTAGGAAGGAATCTTGTCCGCTTCCTCCTGCTTCACGGGCCAATATTTGAGAAGGCGCTTCTCATACTCGCTTTTCCAGCCGGAATAGTAGGTATCGCCCAAGTGAATCACAGCCTGCTGGCGATTGGTGGAGATGCCTTCATCCAGCACCTTTCGCATCTCATTGGCGACATTCTGTGCACGCGGTAGGCCGGACGCCCAGTCTCCGACTACCAAAATGCGGACGTTGTCCTGCAGTTGACGGGGCTCTCGTGTAGAAGGCTCCTTATTGAAATCGTGTTTGCCTCGGAACCTAGTGATCAGCCATGAGAGACCCGAACTGACCCAGCGAACATCAGTTAATTCAAATTGTGTCGCAAAGCGTCGTTGGTTCCCGCTGCCAGGTGCGCCTCCTGGGCTTATCTCAGGCAGATTCTTGATACGCAGGTTTGTAACGGTCGGAGTCTCAGTTCCGCTTCTGCGATCGGTATCGGCAGCCAATGTTTCCTCGATGCTGTCGGGCTTGTGCTCGGTGTAGTAGTCCTCGATCGCGGTTTGCAAGAGGCTGATGATTGGTGAGCGGCTGAAAAATGACGTGTCGTCTAGTGAGGTAGCAGTGTCTTTCCTACGTTCCTCCAAAGGGACAAACGTCTTTTGGCCAGTAGACGCCTCCATCTCGTTGAACCGCGCTTCTTTCACATATTCCAGCACGACCCTTGATTCCGCAAGGCTTAGATCCGGCGGAGCCTCTTCGTCCATTCCGCGGCGGCTTTCTACAAAGGATCGCCGTATCTCGTCATTGCTCGCCACAGACTCGAGATACCCTTGGACTTCGTCAAGATAAGCCAATACAAAATTTCGATTAAGCACTTGCTCAAGCACCCTGGCCTCCAGATGAGGAAATTCGACGAAGAAAGTCTACAACAGCGATGCGGCGTGCAAGTGCAGCTGCGAAAAGAACCAGACGCTATCTGCGCATTTCTAGCCACTGCGATCCGCAACGTATCGGGTATAGGCTGCCATGCCGGCCCAGTAATGAGGGTGTGAATAAACGACCTCGAGCGGATCGCCAAAGGCCAATGACCCGACCCGCCACATTGCCGCCCCAGTTTGCCTTTAAGGAGGTTGAGGAGGACGTGTGCACGAGGTTAAAGCTCAGCGACAGGCTTGATAGCCGGGTGATCGGCTCGGAAGCGGTTTCAGCTCTGATTGCGTTCTTCAGAACACTTGACGCATGGGACCGCGAGGCGAAGCTGCAATGAACTCGAGCGTCAGGTTCCCTGATTTTCCACGAGATTCACAGCTTGCAACAGCCTGAGATTTCGCTACGTTGGAATTCCACCCCCGGAGGCCCCGACCATGATCAAAGCTGTCGCGCGTGTTTCCAGCCGTGAGCAAGAACGGGAGGGCTGTTCGATCCCGGCGCAGCGGAAGATGCTGGCCGATTCCGCCCACCGGTGCGGACTGCAGACTGAACGGGAATTCATCGATGTTGAATCGGCCAAGAATCCGGGCCGCAAGGAATATGGCGAAATGCTTCTGACATGGTACTCGTCTGGATCAAGGCCGGCGGCATAGATTCCTGGCCTTCTCTCGCGGTACGAGGGCTCCCCGGGTGTCTCCGCTTACTCGCTGCGGGATATGCCGTGCGACGTGATGTAAACGTGATGCACGAACCGTCGCAACACTGTGTTTTGCGGCATTAAAGCAAATCACCACTTTTGGCTAAGGTGCTGTAAATAATTGATTTAGATAGTCCCTCGATCTCGGTGAACCGGACTCAAAATCCGCCAGAGCGAAAGCTCTATGGGGGTTCAACTCCCCCTCCCGGCACCAACTCTAAACCCTTTTTGGATCATTCGGTTTGTGGCGATGAGTTGCATCGTCGGAAGGTCAACCTTCGCTGGAGTCCGATATTCTCGGTCAGAGAATGCCGTGGATATTCAGCAGATGGACACACGTCGGACTTTCCGGGCGAATCGGAAGCGCGGCGGATTCACTCCGCTACCCGGGAACTATACGTGCCTAAGGATCTCTGGCTTCCTCGAACTGTGCTGAAACGGTGAGTCTCCGGTGACAGACAGGGCGCATTATGCCCTATCTGTGCTATGATCCACGGGTGAAGAAAGCCCGGAGGCTACGCAAGATTGTGGACGAAACGACCCAAGTGCGTTGCGCTCTCGGAAAAGGACTCATCCGCGAAGAGGTATGGCAGGACTCTCGCGGCACGGTCGCCAAGTACAATCTGGCTTTTATCAATCACGCTCTTTGTGCCAGCGATAACGGCAGGGTGGTCGGCTACGACAACAGCCACGGTGATCATCATCGGCATTTCGCCGGCGCAGAAGAGAAATTTGCTTTTATCAGCTACGAGAGGCTGCTTGAACGATTTCTCAACGAAGTGCGGGAACTCCGCCAAGAGAAGGAGCCGATATGAAGTTGAAAATCAATACGGATGGATTTGAAGGCTACGCCAAGCGTGCCCTGGAACGTGCGCGCAAGCTGGACCGACGGGAAGCCGTCAAGCCGGAGATCACCATCACGTTCAAGGACCCACTCGCAATGGTCGAGGTCCTCACGGCGGAGCGTCTCCGGCTGGTTCAGAAAGTGCGGACAAAATCCTCGTCGATCACGGCCCTGGCGGCCGCGTTGAAGCGTGATCCCAAATCCGTGCGCCGAGACGTTCTAAAGTTAGAGCGAGCGGGAGTGGTTCGAACCCGCCAACAGATCAATCCAGGCCACGGACGAGTGAAAATCGTAGAACCCGTCGCCCGCGAATACCGCCTCACTGCGGTTCTTTAACCTGGCACCCACCAGTCCTTCGCCAAGTTGAAATGCCAGCAGTGACCGTCGAGGAGGACGCGTTCCACCGCAGCGAGTGGGGGGCATCTTTACATCGCTTATGTCGGCGGAGTGGGGTTGCTTTCGCGGCCGAGCAATCATCGGAACTCGTTTAGCCAGCACCGGCGCGTATTCCCCGTGGAACGCCAGGTTCTCGCAAACGAAGACTCTCAGGCCGACCGTGCAGGAAAGCCGGAATGACTTGTCATGGCTGTTCCTCAGGCCTATCGCGAACCGGCATCCCTCGAAGCCGGAGCTGAGGTCAATCACGCCGAACATCTTCATGCCGTCCGAAGAAACGGCGTACTCCTCCCGCACCACGCCGATCTGGCGGAAGCTGAGGGCCTCGATCAGTTTCTCCACCACGGCGATATGGGGAATCGGTTTGTGGGTGGCAGTGGCCGCCGGCGTCACCACCCGGGAGAGTTCTTCCCGCGTGAGCTTCGAGCCGTACGAGCACAGCGTCATGGTTGGAGCCTGGGCCGGCACGGAGCTGAGAAACGCCCCAACTGGCTGGTCCTGCTCGATAACAGTTGTCTCTTGCATGGTGTTTTCTCCAGAAACAGAAATCGGGAGGGCCACGAGACAAACAGCTCGGTGGCTCTCCCGTGAGGGTTATGCCGCTTCCGGCGGCGCGGAGCCCGCCAAGCGCGGGCAAGTTGTTGTGAGGCCAGACTGAAAACGAGTGTTTGTGCGTGACGCGAGGCTACTCCGCTACTCGCCCGCCAAACTCGCGCTCGCATTCCCGCCAGAAACCGCAGTAGCGGCGCGAACACATTGGGCTGCTGCGATGCGGCGGGTAGATGCCGTCCCGGATCGATTCCTGCACCATGGGATATAGCGTCTCGGCAAAACGCCGATCATCGGCAGAGGGTTGGAAACTCTGCTGCACGACATTCACTGTCTTGGTCTTGGTAACGGTGTCCAGACGGCAGAGTCCGCTGGCTTCCGGCGTGATCATCGTGTATGTCGTCAACTGAAGACTGTGTTCTGCCGGAATGCCATTGGGCCGCTTTGACGACGTCTTGAAGTCGAACACGCAACCGTGGACGTCAAGCAAATCCACGATCCCGCGAACTGCAACGCCGGCGATCTCTCCTTGCACAGCCTGCTCGACCGCACGCGGCTTCACCGAGGGTGCAGCTTGTTCGACGTACGCTTCAACAATCGCTTTCCCCGTGCTCGCAAGCTCTGCTGCGTCTTCGTCATCACGCAAGTCGGCATCAGACAAAGCGGCTGACCACTCCGCGTCGAAGGCCTCGGCCAACTCGCCTCTCTGCAAGTCGCGGCCTGTGCTCATCTTCTGCCGGAAGTTCCGTGCCAGCGTACCGTGAAATGCTTTGCCCAATGCCAGTGCACCTGTGGCTGGCTCGCTCAAGCCGACAAGATAACGGAAGTACCACTTCGCGGGACACGTCATGTAGGCGTTGACCTGGCTGGGGGAGAGCAACTCCCCCAGCGCTTCGGTTACGGCAACTTCGCTCATCGCACACCTCCGTCGCGGGCGTGCTGAATGAAAAGGCTCAGCGCCATGGCTCGCAGGTCCTCGCTGCCAAAGCGTATCGACAAGCCATGCGCGGATGCGTACTGCTCGGCGGCAAGCGCAGCATCAATGCTCGTCATCAATGCAGTGCGCAACGCTGACTCAGCGCCACCTACAGCACCCAGTCCATTGGCAGGTCTGCCATTGCCATTCCCGTTGCCGTTGGATTTAGCATGTGCGCCACCGTAGTCATTCGTCGGTGGCCGAGACGCGTCACCACGTGCATCAGCACTTGACGCCGGTGACATGGACTCGCTCGGTTGCACAACCCAGTCGATAAACCTGCGGTTGCCTTCGCGGCGCTCCGCCCGGCAGATGTTGAACGGCTCATTCTGCCGGATGCCGAGTTCCACCAGTTTGTCGCGCACCAGCGGCGGCACGTACATCACCCGTCCGTCGGTGAGCGAGTACATCACCTGATCGCCGAAGCGACCCTGCACTTTAAGTCCATCTGCATACGCCAATGTCGCCGTCACTGGCACATTGGCCTCAAACACAACTCGTTCTTTCATGGTTCACCTCTCAAATGTGTGTTGGTTGATCGTTGCTGTGTAGTGGAGACACCTCCGGCTGCTTCGTTCGCAACACCGGTGGAGTGAAGTTGGTGGTCAGGGAATATAGGCGGGCGGAGCCAGATGCGCTTCACTTGCGAGTATCAACGTGCTAACCATCGGCACCACTTGGCGATGCTTCGCGGAATTCCCGCAAGCGGCCGACGGTTGCATCCTTGTAGCCGGACGTCGGTCGGACTGGTCAGACCACAAGGCGAGGGGGGTGTTGCAAAACAGTACTATCGAGGGGTTAGTCAACCGCCAAGTGCCTAAACTACAGGAACTTGTGAGAAGCCCGTTCTAGGCGTTTCAGGGCTTATTCCGGGGCTATTCTAGGCACATCCCCGGAGCAACATCGATCACCATCGCAACTTCTCACCTGTGGCGTTGATGATCTCGACCATGGGAATGGGCTGCAGCTTCTGCTGGGTCCAGAGGAACACTGGACACTGCCTGCCCTGATGGACAAAGCTCCGTGCCACAGTGAAGCCGAGAACGAGGTTTTTCAGGGCAATCCTCTGCGCCAGTAGCGGCACCATGTCGGCGGATGCGCAAAGATAAAAAAGCATATCGACGGCGTTCTCGCCGCTGAGAGTGTTGCTGATTTCGGCGTAACGGTCTTCGGCCTTGAGGGTGCGTTCATACTCCACTGCAATGGTCAGAGAACGTGCGCCCGAGCTGGAACGATCTAACGAAAACACCGCGTCGTAGTCCTTGGCATACCGGCGGATCGAAAGGTTCGCGGCCCGGACCAGGAGGTCCGTCCTCCACCACTCGACCGGAAACTGCTGCTCGAACGTTCGCCGGATGTCGTTCAGCAAGAGGGCGTGAGGGATTTCATCCCGCTTCGCGAGCACTCGCGCACCCGATGTCAAACTTAAGAGGCATTCTTGCCGGTTCTCCAATTCCCTCAGACCTTGCCGGGTGATCGTGTAGATACGGTACTTGCCGATCTGAAGCGTCACCGTCTGCACCAAGCCGCATTCCACCAGCCGGCCGATACGCCAGTAGAACGATCCCAAACTGCTGGCAATGTTGGATGCCTTGGCAAACTCAAACAGTTGGTAGCTGGTAATGAAGCGACAGTCTCGCACCGTTTTCAGCAGCGCCAGATCTTTGGTGGGCTCCAGAATGACTTTGCTGGGGCGGCGCTGTCCAACTGCCGATTTCATTCTTGCGCCAGACGATCGCATCTGTATTCCCCTAGAGTTCTTGTCATGTGGGGACGCGTGGATTCACGCCTCCTTTTCGCCATTGCTCCCAAGTGCCTTTCGTAGGTCCTCGACCGAATACTGTTTCGCGGCGGCCAGAGCTCGTGCCTCTTGTGCGGTCCGCTGCCACTGATCTCGTTCGTTTCTGAGCTTCGTATTCTCCGCTTTCAGCCTTACATTCTCTCCAGCCTGACGCGCCAGTTGCGCACGATCTTTGTCGTGTTCACTGCTCAGTTTGCTTAATTTCCTCTGCAGCACATCAGCTCCAGCGCTAACCTGTTCTAGCTCGGCAGAGATTCGCTGGTACCGCCATAATGAGTATCCGGTCACCAGGACTGCGATTGCCCCGGCTGCCATGATGGTCAGCCGTTGGCGGAGCGTGAAGATATCCTCCACGGATCCAGCGTCGCGCTCTTGCTGCTTCGCCACAGCAGTCGTTGTCTCCTTGTTGGTCGTCTTCCGCGTCGGTTGTCCTGGCAGCGCGCTGCACGTTCCCAGCATGACAACTAGCAGCACAGCCACCCCTAGCCACTGACTGCATCTGTTGCCGTGGTAAGAGCGCGCCCCGGGGGGCGTTGGGCCTCTTTCGCAGTTCACGTCGTCTTTCAATTCGCATCGGGACGTCGTGCGGTTGGCCGCAGCTTTACATAAGTCGACCACGAAGCGGACCTGCCGGTTGAGTTCGCAATCGTTAACGCACTGAAACTGCGCCATTTGCGACTGCGCGACGAAGCATGAGCCGGCCCCAAAGCAGAAAGTCGCTTGGTCAGGGTAATTTTCCCGATTAAGGGGTCTCTTCGGATAACGCATTTCTGGTTTACTCCGGGCGGGATGCTAACCCGGAAACAAAAATCGCGCAAACGGGCGAGATTTCCTTGGTTTTTCAGGACTTTCGTAGCAGGATTTTTTTTAATCACTCTCAATGAGAGTCCCCAGCGATCGACCGCGTCGGTCCGTTTGACAGGTATTCCTTCCCATGGAGGATTGACGCTGTGCGAGACCCAACCGATGGTCCGAGGTGCTGCGGTCATGTCGCCAGAATTTGCAAACAGGGAGCGTGGTTATGTCCCAAGAAGAAGGTGATCGTCTAAGAAAGCGATTCAACGTTCTGGCCAAAAAGGCCGAAGCGTTCTTTCAGGAAGCTGGCGGGGAATCGTGGAAGGTACGGCGCCTTGCCGACCAGAACTGGGTGCTACTCTCCGAGGAACAGCAGGCGTCGGCCGACGGTATTCGACGTGAGCTTCGTAAGACGCTATCCCTGCTCTTGCCGGAAATTCAGGATGCTCCGCTGCTGGACAAACGAGATCTGGAGCGGTTTGCAAAGCTCGGTCGTACGATGGATGCTGCTCTGCGGTTTGAGCCGTTTCGCGGTAACAAGATCGGCCACCTCGCTTCCGACGTGTTTCGAGAGGCATGCGAGGAAGCTCGGGAACTGCTCGAACTTCTGCCGCGAAAAGGACCGTGGCAACCGCCAGTTGCCGTCAGAGACCCTTTCTCGAAGTCGCGCAGGTAGGCCCTCCAGCCATCAGGCTGCAGAAACACTCAAAGTGTAATTAGTGAAATCAAAGTTGGCGGAGAAACTGCAGCTCAAGCCTCCGCGGCTTCATGCGTCAATAGCGAACTGCCTCACGTTCCTAGACAAAGTGCGGCTGGTGGAATAAAGCTGGCCAAGGCTCCGCGATCGACAACTCGCGGTGGCCTGACGGCTCTTAGGCAAAAGCCGAAGGGAGGGTTCGTCCAGTCAAAGTGTGATTGGTGAAATAAATGTGGCGACAGAGCTGCCAGAAACTATTAGCAGCGCTCGGCAGCTTCCAGGATCAGGTGCGAAGAGCGCTGGTTCCTAGACAAAGTGCAATTGGTGAAATAAATCTGATGAGCACCCGTGGGAGAAGAGTAGTTACTGCCCGTACAGCCTGCAGAGTCGCCTGACAGTGTCCGGATTCAATAACGGAAAACCGCAAATTGCCCAGTCAAAGTGTAATCGGTGAAAAAAGTTCCACCAAAGCGGCGCTCTCCGATACGAGCTGGCTCCTCGGTAATCGCGCGAATAATCCTACGGCAGCCTTGCCACCTTCGGGCAGGTCGGCAGATCGGGTGCTGAAGCCGCAAGAACAGATTGCTCTTCGTCATACTGATCCGTTTGACTGACCCTCGAATTCAAGATAACAAGAGCAGCTAACACAACGCGTGCCCTTGAAACCGATCCTTGCAATGGAGCCGGTTCGATCTTCCGGGCACACGAAAGTGCGCCGAGGTGCTGGCACCCGGAAGGGTGGCCGCTCGGGGGAGGCGAAATCCGTTTCGTAGTTCCAACATGAAGCTCTTAACCACAGCTGAAGCGGCGGCCTTCCTGCACAAGCCAGCCGGAACATTGCGCTATTGGCGTGCGGTCGGCGCCGGGCCTAGCTACGTAAAGATGGGAAAAACAGTTTTATACGAGGAGTCGGAGCTAGTAGACTTCGTCAAGAGCAACACCGTTGTTCCGTCCGTGCGAACCGAGGCAAGGGAGGAAGCAACCCGTGTCGCTCTTTAGGCGAGGCCGTATCTGGTGGTGCCATTTCTTCATTGAGGGGAAGCGGTACCGCTGTTCTACAAAACAAACCACCGAAAGTAAGGCCCGGCAATTCGAATCAACGCTCATGGCCAACATCCGTGAGCGCGGCTCAACTGCCGTACCTGCGAAAGCTCCGACACTGCGTGAGTTCAGCACGCGGTTTTTCCAGTGGGTGGATAACACCCATCGACTGAAACCCAACACCCGTAGGTATTACCGCTACGGATGGAAACGGCTGAAGGGCACACCGCTCGCGGGAATGCGCCTGGATGCGATTACAACTGATTTGGTCAGCACAATCCCATTTTCCGGATCGACAGCATGGGCCAACCAGGCTCGTCGCACGCTAAGAGTGATGCTGGGCAAGGCGGTGAGGGATAACCTCATCCGCCAAGCGCCGCTGATTCACTTAGCGGAAGAAATCGGGCGTGACGGGATTCTGGATGACGCTACGGAGCAAAAGCTCCTGGCCGTTGCGAGACAGCCGTTGCGAGAAGTGCTTGTCATCATCCGTGACATGGGTCTCCGGCCCGCAGAAGTGTTCCGGATGAGATGGGAACACGTGCACTGGGACGGCCGGCTCTATTTCAACCCCATCGGCAAATCGCGCAAGGCTCGCCGCTGGGTGCCGTTGAGCCAGCGAGTCTTTGAAGTCCTGCGGCAGCGAGCGTCGAACGGAAGCGAGTGGGTTTTTCCGTCTCGGCGAGCCGCACAGGGCCACCTCACAACCGTTGCCGGACAATTCCGAAAGGCGCGGAGGAAGGCGGGGATTTCTAAGAACATCGTACTCTATCACGCGCGACATGCTTTCGGCACGTACGCGATGGCAGAGACGAAGAACCCAGCGCTCGTTCGCGACGTTATGGGACACGCTGATCTGCGCACCACGATGATCTATCAGCATCCCGATCTCGAACCACTGCGGGATGCGATCAATCATCGAAATCAGAGGGTGATGTGAGTGCGCAAAACCACCGTTACGACACAATTTACGACACACACAAAAGTGTTGGCCGCCAGCGTGGCGGCCAAGTGTATGATGCGCAGAAACTTAGTGGAGCCGACGATCGGACTTGAACCGATGACCTGTCGATTACGAATCGACTGCTCTACCAGCTGAGCTACGTCGGCCTGGATTCGATTGTAAATCAGTTCGGTCCCCTTGTGGTATTTCGGGCAGCAACCTTACTGCGTAGCCGTAAAATCCGCGTATTCGGCCCAAGACCTCTGCGCCATCATTGATCCTACGGTACTTTTACTTAAGTGAATAAAGCACTCTTCGCAGGCAAAAGGCAGCGGCCGGCACGCGAGGCGCCGGCTTCAGACAACCTGTCTTGCTTTTCAACCAAACGTCACATCAACTTGCGACGCAACGTACCGGCTAGAGCATTTCAATAGTTACTATGCACCGAAGCAGTGGGGTTGCAATTTGGAAGCGGCGATGGTCGGCTCCACCAGATGCCAGAGCCATACTCGAATGATCTGCGGCGTAAGTTCGTCGAGGTGTACGAG
>Ga0335069_10000502_pt1 | contig 66083 bp, 62 predicted proteins | sample Lox_Sample_11_FD_206714 | JGI IMG/M metagenome (GOLD analysis project Ga0335069, IMG submission 206714) | Soil microbial communities from Loxahatchee National Wildlife Refuge, Florida, United States - Lox_Sample_1.1 | ecosystem: Environmental > Terrestrial > Soil > Wetlands | place: USA...
TGGAAAGGCCATCTGCGGCGTCCTCGACCTTCGGAATATTTGCGAATATGCCTCAGGTCTGCGTCCTTGCATCTGGCCCTTCCAGACCGCCATCCGACCGCACTGCTGTTTTCAGACGGAGCCTAGGCCATCAACTCCACGCCGAAAATCTGGTACACTCCGGCGATGGCAACCTTTAACTCGCACCGCCCGCGCCGCCTCCGCTCTCATCGCCTCCTGCGAGAAATGCTCACCGCCACGCGCCTCGCTCCCTGCGATTTCGTCGCGCCGCTGTTCGTGCGCGCCGGCAATAACGTCAAGTCGCCAATTAAATCCATGCCCGGCGTTCACCAGTTCTCTCCCGACACCGCCATCGAGGAGCTTAAGCGTTTGGAGTCCCTCGGCGTCGCCTCCTACATCCTCTTCGGCGTGACAGATGCCACGAAGAAAGATGCCACCGGCTCGCATGCCCACAACGAGCGCAACGAAGTCTGCTCCACGCTCAAGCTCGCCAAAGGCGCCGGCATCGGCATGGTCGCCATCACCGACCTCTGCTATTGCGAGTACACCGACCACGGGCACTGCGGTCCGCTCACCAGCAGCGGCGAGTCCGTCGACAACGACCGCACTGCGGAAATGCTGGGACAGCAGGCGGTCGTCCACGCCCGCGCCGGCGCCGACATCGTCGCCCCCTCCGGCATGATGGACAACATGGTCGCCGCCATCCGTGCCGCCCTCGACGCTGATGGAAAGACCGACACCGCCATCCTCTCCTACGCCGTGAAGTACGCCTCGTCGTTCTACGGCCCGTTCCGCGACGCCGCTGAGTCTCCGCCCCAGTTCGGCGACCGCAAGACCTATCAGATGGACTTTCGCCGCCACGAGGGGGAGGCACTTCGCGAGGCCCAGATCGACATCGCCCAGGGCGCCGACATGATCATGGTGAAGCCCGGCGTTCCCTATCTCGACATTCTGAAAACGGTCACGGAGAAGGTCGCCGCCCCGCAGGGAATCCCCACCTCCGCGTACCACGTTTCCGGCGAATACGCCATGCTGAAAGCCGCCGCCGCCAATGGCTGGATCGATGAAAAAGGCACGGTGCTCGAAACCATGCACGCCTTCAAGCGCGCCGGCGCCAGCTTCATCCTCACCTACTACGCCGGTCAGCTCGCCGAATGGCTGCAGTAGTTCGGAGTTCCGCCTTCAGCTCGATAACTCCCTCCGTTGGGTCGCCAGGAAGCAGCGTTCCCGTCGCAATCCAACACACCAACAAAAAAGCCCGCAGGCCTCTCGACCCGCGGGCTTTTATTTGATTCGTTCTCGATTTATCCGCGAACGACGGTGGTGTTGTAGTACCCGATCATCGCGAGGAACCGGTTGGCGTTCAGGATCGGCACGGTCGAACGCTTGGCTTCGGCGATGGTGTCATCATACGCCTGCTGCTTCTTGATCCGTTCGTCGGCAACGCTTCCAGGCGTCGCCTGATCATCCGAACTCACGATCGGAGAGGCCGGGCGGGCCCCGGCCACAAGGAAGTCGGTCTGGGTCGTCACCTTGTCGTCGATCACGCCGCCCCACGACTTGACCATGCGGATGAGCCGATCGCGTTCGGCCGGCGTCGCCACGCCATCGCCGTCGAGATCGAAATCGCCGATCACGACGAAGTGGAACTGGCGGTTCTTGTCATGCTGATAAACGGGATTGGAGATGAGATCCCCGGACTGAATCGCCTGTCCCTTGGTTGTCTGCGTCACCCGGCAAAGCGATTCACTGTCGCCGATCGCCAGCACTTCAATGCTCCCCTTGCCGGCGGCGGCTTCATCCGAATCGAACCGCACGCCCGTCTGCGGGTCATACACGGCGAAGGTCAAGCCGGGCGTTACGTGGTCGCGACGGCCCAGGTTGATGTAGACCTCGCCCGAGCCGGTTGCGGCACGAACGATAAGTCCGGCGGGTTCACGACCCACGTTGGTATTGCTCGTGGGACGGTATTTTTCGATTTCATCCTGCAAAAGACGGATGCGTTCGTTGGCCTGCGCAAGCTGATCCTTGATCTGCTCGGTCTGGAGAACCGTGTTGCGTCGCTCGGCTTCCTGGGCGTCGCGCATGTCCGAAAGCTTCTTCTCGTAGTCCGCGATCGCCTGTTGACGGGCCTGGTCCGCGGCACCGGTCGCGCCGGTGGCCGAACCGAGTTGGCCCTTCAACGCATCGACGGACTGCTGCAGCGACTGCGCCGCGGCGTCGTAGTTCCGCTTGTCGGTATCGACCTGCGTCTTGAGTGCATCGTAATTGGCCGCCAGCGTCTTGCTGCGTTCGGTCTCCGCGCGATACTTGGCTGCGAGGGCGTTGAACCCATCGAGCAGTTTCCCATTTGCCGGGAGACCCGCGCGGGTCAATGCCTGCGCGATCAGTCCGTTGCCCGGAGCAGCGATGTCCGCAACGGACGCTTCAGGACCGGCCCCGATGGCATTCTTCAGGCTCTCGATCTGCGCCGCCGCCACGCCCAGCGCCGTCTTCCCCGTGCTGCCCTTCAGCAATTCCGGCAACACCGTCATGCGTTCCTGCTGGCTGGCGATGTTCTTCAAGTCGTCCTGGGCCTTTTTCAGGTCGTCGCTTGTACGCCCGCCGCTGATGTAGAAGAGAATCGCCAGAACCGTCGAGACAATCCAGAGCCCGACAAAGAGAAGGGCCAGATAAGGAGGAGCACTCCGCGCACGCACCACAGCCATCGAAACCTCCAAAGAGTTGCAGCCATCCACCGCGGTTGAGAGATGAGCGGGCAGACTGCCCGTCAATAAGCAAGAATATCACCGCAGCCCCCCGCCCGGTCAAGGGAAAATGATGAGTTCACCACGCCGTTCAGTTCGAGGCAGCTGTCTTCACAAGTCTTCCCAGATTCGCCTTCTGCGTGCGCTGCAACGTCAGGTCCATGAGAAGCTGCTGCGTCCCGCGCTCGGCCTCACCAGGTCCCGGCCGCCGCTGAATCCACGCGCCTTCCGGAGTCAGGTCCCATGCCTGCCGGTTGTCCGCGAGCATGATCTCCAGGATCTCCCGCAACCGCGCCTGCATCACCGGATCTTCAATCGGCACCGCCGCCTCCACCCGGTGCGACAGGTTGCGGCTCATCCAGTCCGCCGACCCCATGTAGAACTCGTCTTTCCCCGCATTGTGAAAGTGAAAGATCCGGCTGTGCTCCAGGAACCGCCCGATGACCGAAATCACGCGGATGTTCTCCGACAATCCCGTCACCCCCGGCCGCAGACAGCAGAACCCGCGCACGATCAAATCGATCTGCACCCCCGCCTGCGACGCCTTGTACAACGCCTGAATGATCTCCACGTCTTCCAGAGCATTCATCTTCGCCGTGATCCGCCCGCCCTTCCCCGAGCGCGCATGCTCAATCTCACGTTCGATCATCGCCAGAAAACGCAAACGCATTGTCAGCGGCGCCACCAGCAGCCGGCGGTAGTCCCGCTTCAGCGAGCGTCCCGTCAGAAACGCAAACAGATCGACCACATCGTTGCAGATGTCATCCCTGCACGTGAAGAGCCCCAGATCCGTGTACAACTGCGCCGTCTTCGAGTTGTAATTCCCCGTCGCCAGGTGCACGTAACACCGCAGACCGCTGCTCGTCCCGGCAGTGCTCACCCGATCATCCTCCCGCCGCACCACCAGCGCCGTCTTAGTGTGCGTCTTGAGCCCCAGCACCCCGTACACCACATGCGCCCCCGCTTCTTCCAGGGTCTGCGCCCACTGAATATTGCGCTCTTCATCGAATCGCGCCTTGAGTTCCACCAGCACCGCCACCTGCTTCCCCGCCTCCGCCGCCCGCGCCAGCGCCCCGACGAACGGTGAATCGCCGCTCGTCCGGTAGAGCGTCATCTTGATCGCCACGACCTTCGGGTCCTTCACCGCCGTCAGAATGAACCGCTCGACCGAGCTGTCGAACGATTCATAGGGGTGATGCACCAGCACGTCCCCCTGCCGGATGAGCGCGAACATATCCGCATCCGGGTCCGTCAACGCCGGCGCCACGTCCGGCTTCCACGGCGCCACCTTCAGGTCCGGACGATCCACCGCCGTCACCAGCCCCATCAGATCGGCCTTCCCCAGGGGCTCCGGCAACTCGTAGAGCGAATCCTCCCCCACTTCCAGACCCTCCATCAGATACTGGCGCATCTCCGCCGACATGTTCGCCGTGATCTGCACCCGCACCGTGTCCGCGAATCGCCGCGCCCGCAGTTCCTCCTGCACCACTTCCAGGAGATCCTCCGGGTCCTCAATCTCCGGCTCCACCTCCGCATTGCGCGTCACCCGGAAATGCTGGTGCTCCACAATCTCCATCCCCGGAAACAACGCCTCCAGCCGCGCCTCGATCAAACTCTCGATCGGCGTGAACACATAATTCTCCCGCCCGTCCACCGTCTCCTGAAACGTCAGCCAGCGCGACAGCAACTGCGGCACCTTGATTCGCGCAAAGAGATGCTCCGAGTTCCCCGGCTGCTTCACCAGCACCCCGATCGACAGCGACTGGTTCGAAATAAACGGAAACGGATGCCCCGGGTCCACCGCGAGGGGCGTGAGGACTGGAAAGATCTGCGAGCGGAAGTAATCGTCCGCCTTCGCCCGCTGCTCCGGCGTCAGCTCCACGTAATCCCGCAGAAAAATCCCTTCCCCCTCCAGCTCCGGCCGCAGGTGATGCTGCCACAGTTCCACCACCTCGCGCGTCAGCCGCTGCAGCCTTTCGTGCACCACTTCAAAGTGCTGTTCGGTCGTGAGCCCGTCGTGCGACTTCTCCGTCGATTTCTGCGCAATCTTCCGCTTCAGCAACCCGACGCGCTTCATGAAAAACTCGTCCGAGTTGCTCGAATAAATCGCCAGGAACTTCACGCGATCCAGCAGCGGCGTGCGCGGGTCCATCGCCTCGTGCAGCACCCGCCGGTTGAAATCCAGCCACGAAAGATCCCGGTTGAAATACGGTGAAGTGTTCGCCGGAATTGACGGCGCCGTCCGAAGCAATGCGGTGACACCATCATTCTGGGGGGGAGGTGGGGGAGGCATTCAGCACGGCTCCAAAGCACAACAGGGGCAACCGCGGGAGTATCTCCGCGGCCGGTATTGGGGAAAATCCCATATTTGTGCAACTAATGTAGCTTGGGCGCCTCCTTAATCCAATTCTGAATGTTTTCCGCCTTCCAAAAGCCGTCTGCGACGATCCCGGTCCTTGCGCTCGACCGGCTCGTCGCCCTCGATGACCGGCACTTTCATCCGCCCGCGGTTCCGACTAAACTGTTCCATCTTGAAATTCCCGGCGTTGAAGGATCTTTTATGCCCATCGAAATCACGATGCCCAAGCTCACCGATACCATGACCGAAGCCACTCTGGCCAAATGGCTTAAGAAAGAAGGCGACAAGGTCAACCCGGGCGACATGATCGCCGAAGTTGAAACCGATAAGGCGACCCAGGAACTCGAAGCCTTCGAAGCGGGCACCGTTGCGAAAATCGTCATTCCCGAAGGGGGCAAGACGCCGGTCGGCGCCCTGATCGTGGTGCTTGCGAAGCCCGGTGAGGATGCCAAACAGGTTGCTCAGAACGTGAAGGGCGGCGCTCCGGCGGCGGGGAAAGCCCCCGCCCCAAAGGCCGCGGCGACCGCATCTGCACCTTCGGTCTCCGCCGCGTCTCCCTCCTCATCCGCCGAAACTGCCGTCGCCGTTGAAGACCACCACGAAGGCTCCGAGCCCGAGGTTCTCAACGCCGGCCGCATCCGGGTCTCCCCCCTCGCCCGCAAAATCGCCGATGACCGCGGCATCGACCTGAACACGGTCCGCGGCACCGGTCCGGATGGCCGGATCATCAAGCGCGACGTCCTGGACGCTCCCCGTCCGATTTCCCCCGCCGCCAAGGCCGCCGCTCCGGCGCCTGCCGCCGCCAAGGCCAACGGCGCGGTCGCCGCTCCCATCGCCGCCGCCAAGCTCGAAGCGAAGACGATCCCGCTCTCCAACATGCGGCAGACGATCGCCCGCCGCCTCCTGCAGTCCAAGCAGACGATCCCGCACTTTTACGTCAGCGTGGATGTCGTCATGGACAAACTCCTCGAACTCCGCACGCAGGTGAATGATCAGATCGCCCCGGAAAAACTTTCGGTAACGGACTTCATCGCCCGTGCCGTGGCTCTGGCGCTTGCCCGCGTGCCTGCGATGAACAGCAGCTTCGCGGAGACGGCGATCGTGCAGCATGGGTCTGTTGAACTCGGCATCGCCGTCGCGCTGGAAGACGGCCTCGTTGTCCCCGTGATCAAGCAGGCCCACGCCAAGGGCGTTCGCCAGATCTCGCAGGAGATCAAGCAACTCGCCGAACTCGCCCGCGCCAAGAAGCTCAAGGCCGACCAGATGACCGGCTCGACCTTCACGATCTCCAACCTCGGCATGTACGGGGTGAAGAATTTCAGCGCCATCGTCAACCCGCCCGAATCCGCGATCCTCGCCGTCGGCGGCACCACATGGCAGCCGGTGGTGAAGGAGACTGGCGGCAAGCGTGAAGTCGTTCCGGCGCAGGTGATGAACCTCTCGCTCTCGGCCGATCACCGCGTGGTGGATGGCGCCACAGGCGCGAAGTTCCTGCAGGAACTCAAGACGATCCTCGAAGCCCCGCTGACGATGCTCGTCTAAGATAGGAACAAACCGAGAGGTCCACGTTTAGATGGCGTTGCAGCGCAACGCCATCAGCCGCGGAGCGGCGGCTTTCAGTAGCCAGGGGCGGAAGCTCGGGTTATTTCGCGCTCTGCAGCAGCCCGAAGATCGAAGCTGATCGCGGATTCCAATCGCCGCCGAGCACCCACACCGGATCACTGTAGTTCTTGATCGCCTCGGCATCCTGCGCTTGCGTCAGTTGCCGCGAGATGCGGAGCCGTTTACCCGCATCGATCGGCTGGACCTCCGGCGTGTGGCTGTTGAACTCCCAGAAATGCACGTTCGCCGCACTTTTCGCCAGTTCTTCCGGCGGCGTTCCCTTGGGCCCATTGAGCATCCAGCCGATTGGATTCACCGCGTCCGTCAACGTGCAATCCAGCAGCACCACCTCGCTGTTCGGAAAACGCGTCGGCTCAATCCGCGACAGGAACATGTTCTTCACCCCCGGCGATCCATCGAACGTGCAGTGAAAGTACACATACCCGTGGTTCGCATCCGTGTTCCGAATCTGCGTGTAGTACCCTTTGGTATTCAACGCCTTGCTCTCGCAATTCTCGAAGAAGCACGGCCCTTTGCCCCACATGAAGTCGACGTCGCCTTCGATGTCGCAGTGGCTGATGTAGGCCTGGCCGTTGATCTGCAGCGTGTCCTGAAAACTGTGTAAATCGACGTTGGTGACGATGGCGTGGGCGGTATTGGTGCCGTTGAAGATGATCGCCTCCGCCTGCGAGCCGCCCTTCGGCGTGGTGTCGTTGATCGTGAGGTTGGCGAGGACGAGGTCATGGCACTTGTCGGCGAGGAAGACGCCGCGGTGGTAGACGTGCTTGCCGTCGGGGCCGTTGTTGTGATTGAGCTTGTCGTTGTTGGCGTACTGGATGATGGACTGTTTGCGGTCTTCGCCGAGGAGGGTGAGGGCGTGCTTGTTCTGGATGGCGACGAGCTCGGTGTAGATGCCTTTTTTGAGGAAGAGGGTCGTGGGGGTGGTGTTGTTGTCGGGGATGAAATCGATGGCGCCCTGGACGGTGCAGAAGTCGCCGGTGCCGTCGGCGGCGATGGTCAACTTCGTGGCACCTGCGGCGGGTGGGGCGTCCTTCGTGGTGAATCGCCACGCATTCGGATCAGTGATGCCGGGCCCGCCTTTGAAGACGCCCTCGTCGACGGTCACGTAATAGGTCTTGTGATACGTAAGGGCATGGTTCTTCGGGTAAATCGCCGCTTCGTTGCCGGTGATGATGATGGGGTAATAGCTGTAATCGGAGAGGGGGCCGACATCCTTGGTAGCGACCGGAGTCGCCGCGTCGATTGTTTCGACGGGCTTGTGGGTGTCGGCATCGATGATCTGGATTGTGCCGGTGCCAAGCGCGGGTGGAGCGGCAAACGTGATTGTGAGCGGCGTGTCGGGGCAGATGTTGCTCGAACCGGCGGCGGGGAACAGCGTGGGCGACGCGGCGTGGGCGGCGGTGGCGAGCAACGCCGTGAGAAGGATGGACCGGTGAATGGGCAGCATTTTTCGTCTCCTCGTGTGGCCTGCTTCGCGTTTTAACAGATTGGCCACCTCGTTGATCTGGCTTGTGCGATTTGTGCACAAGATGTGTCGGTTTTTGAAACCATGCCGGCGCGGCGGTGCGAACACGGGACTTGGTGAGGGGATAAACGGCCGCCGGCGGAACTTGATGCGGACGAATTCCGAATACACCAGAAATGACTTGTGAGGTGCAGGGTTGGCGAGGAGGTATAATGCACGCTCGCATGTCCTGGTGAGTTGCAGAGGTATTCATTGCTGGTGGGGTGCGCGGCCGGAGGCGGACATCTGATTGTTGCCCTTGTGAACATCTGCTGAATACGGGAAAGGAGAAGCGATGAACGCGCGTCATGTTCGACGGGGTTTGGTGGTTGCGGCGATTGTATTGAGTTCGATGGCGGCGGAGGCGCCGGAGCTGGATATGAACGCGGCCAGGGAGGAGGTCGCGAAGAGCTATTCAAAGGCGGAGCCGGAGGTGCAGGAGTTTGTGCTGGAGACGGCGCGGACCTTCGGACGCGGCGGGCTGTGGGTGAATGAGGATGCCTATGCGGAGTTGACGCCCGAGGAGCGGGAGGCTCGCGTCGTCTACCTGGCGAAGCTCTTCGAAGATGGGGAGTATGGCCGGCACTTGTGTGCGGGGCTGGCGGAGGCGAGCGCGCTCAAGGATGCACGCCTGGTGCCGGGGTTGATGAAAGTGGCGGGTTATTCCGTGGAGGGAAAGGATTATGACTGCCGGCCGAAGTGGATGGCGGTGGCGGCGCTGGCGCGGCAGGAGTCGGATGCGGCCGTACCGCTGCTGGTGAGCCTGGTCGATCACGGGAACCAGAACACGCGGATGTGGGCGCGGGCGGCGCTGGCGCGCATGGCGGAGGCGGATTTCAAGGCGGACAAACAGGCCTGGAACAAGTGGTGGGTGGGGAAAGGCCATCCGGCGATTGAGGAGAAATATCTGAAGGCCTCTGTGCCGCCGGGCGGGGGGGAGGGGGGGTGAGGGCGGATCACTTGCGCTCGTACGTGCCGATGAGTTCGCCGGTCGCGAGGATGTGGGATTTGATGGCGTTTTCGAGGACCGCACGCGACGAGTCGGGCAGGATGATGAGGGGCTGATCGAGGGCGTAGAGGCGGAAGTGGTAGTGGTGGGTGCCGTGGCCCTTGGGCGGCATGGGGCCGTTGTAGCCGGAGGCGCCGAAGGAGTTTTTACCTTGCAGGGCGTGGATGGGGGAGGAGAGGGTCGGGAATTTGCGGATGCTTTCGGGGAGGGTGCGCGTCTCGGGGGGGATTTTGTAGAGGAGCCAGTGGACCCAGGGTTCGCTGGTGGGAGCGTCGGGGTCGTCGACGATCAGCGCGAGCTCCTTGGTTTGTGCGGGGGGATCGGACCAGGCGAGTGGCGGAGAAACATCCGGGCCTTCGCCGGTGAATCGCTGGGGTATGGGTCGGCCGGATTGGAACGCTGTGGAGGTGAGCGTGAGCATGTGCGAGCCTCCTGTGGCAGGTGGGGCGGAGGGAGACTGTTCTCGCGAACAGGCGGCAACGAGGACGAGCGAAAGGAGGAGGAGCGGGGAGCGGTTCATGGGGGTGTTCCGCGAGAAGTGTCTGGCGTCATTATGGTCCGCGGGAATGACGAATGACAAATGATAAGTGACGAAAGAAATTCCAATGATCAACGATGGAATTACGAAATGGAGGAGCTGCTTAGGTAGAATCGGGGGCCACTGGATGAGTGAATTACGGATTGGAGGATGGTATGGGGAAAAGGAGGAAAAACCATAAGCCAAAGCACCCGATCGGTCTCCTGACTCGAAAGGCTACAGGGTTGATTTCGCTGCGAGTTGCGGGGTCGGAGCAAGAGGTGCTCGTTGTGGCGCTTCGCGAGAAATATCGCTTGTCATCGTATATTGCGGTCCCATAGCAGTTCCTCGACGACGGTTCGAGGGCTGCCGGGATAAGGGAAGTCCGGAGGATCGTCGAACTATTTCCAGCCTTTGGGGAGCTGAATGTTTTCCCGCGATGGAGAGTGGATCGAAGTCATCATTCGTATCCCACGTTACTGGTGGATGCCGAGCCAGTGGGCGAGTTGGGGGTGATCGAGGTGGGAGAGGTTTTCCAGGGCGAACGTGGCGCAGCGCTGGAGCTGCTCGAGGGGGAGGGAGGTGGCGACGCCGAGCACGCGAATCCCCGCCGATCTGGCCGCACTGCACCCGCCGGCGCTGTCCTCAATGACCAGTGAAAACGCCTTCTCCAACTCCGCGTCGTATTCAAGATTGAGCTTGTCAAACGCCAGGTTGTACCCCTCCGGGTCCGGCTTGCCCATGCGCACATCTTCAATCGTGACCAGCACGTCAAAGTGATGCCGAAGCTTGAACGCATCGAGCAGCGTGACGATTTCCTCGCGCCGGGCACCCGAGCAGATCGCCCGCGGGACGTTGTGCTGCTCCAGCCACGCAAGCGTTTCCCGCACGCCCGGCAACGGCTCCGCAAAATCGCCCAGCTTCTGCTCAAAGCTGTGGTGCTTCGCATCGGCAAGTTTGTTGATCAGCGCGGCTTCCGTGGACCGGCCGTGGTCGCGGAGCATGTGAAAGAGCCCCTCGTGGTCGCCGTAGACGATATATCTCGTGAAATAGAGGGAGGGTTGGATTTCCAGGGGGCCGCCGATATCGGATTCGTGCTGGGCCAGCGTGTGGTTGTAGGCAGCGAGGTGAAGGCGTTCGGTGTCGGCGATGACACCGTCGAAATCGAAAATGACGCAGCCGCGGGACATGCGGGTTCCTGAAGTCAGAAGTCAGAAGACAGATGGGGATTTTACGGGATGGGTGTGGGGAATGGGAGCGGCTGGAAGCACAAAACTCAAAACGCCAAACGCAAAACCTCGTTCGCACACGGGTCGCGTGTGGGATAAAACCATTTGTGTTCATTTGTGTTCATTTGTGGGCAATTCACGGCCCCCGGGGGGGGGGGATGGTAGACACTTACAAAGAGGCTTTTTCTGCGGCCGGTCTTCTTCTTTCGTCAGGGTGCGGGGGGAGCATTGGGATCAGGCTTGGGCGCGTTGTTGTCGGCCGGGGCCGGGGCCTGCGCGTCGTCCAGCGGTTTGAGCTCTCTGAGCTTGGTGGGTCCCTGCGGTTCATCCTTGTCCTTCTGACGCACCGTGTATTCGTAGATTTCGTAGACACCGAAGTGCCGCTTTCCGTTCTCCAGGTATTCCTGGTGCCCGTGGAGGAGCTGATTCTCGAAGGTCGAGACGCCGCCGGCGACCTGGGCCTGGGAGAGCACGTGGTAGACTTCATCGTTGAGCGTCACGGTGAACGGGACGATTTCTTCGTTGCTGCCGGGCTCTTCGTTTTCAATTTTGGCTTTGGTGAGCCAGTCCCCGCCGTATTTCTGGATGAAATCATCGTGCATGTGTTTGAACACCATCTTGTAAACCAGGTCCTGGTGCTCGTTAGTGGTCGTGCGGACGCGGAGGGAGATGAGCTTGAACGCCGCTTCGTAGGATTTGTCGGAACCTTCACTGATGTCCGCGAGAATCTGATGGACGGCCTCGGCGCGGCTCTTCGGATAATCATCAAACGGCTCGCCCGGGTGGAACATCAGCCACGCGCCGTACCCCATGAAGCCGCAGGCGCCGACGATGATGAGAATGAAGGCGATTTTGATGGTTTTGCCGATCCATTCACCGACTTTTTCTTCTCTTGAGACCTGGGCGTTGCGGGCGCGGACCGCCAGGAGTTTGTCCAGTTTGGTCACGTCGCGGTTGCATTTGATGCAGATGCGGCGGCCCGGCAGCATGATGGCGTCGCAGGCGGGACAGCGATCCGGGAGCGGCTTTGATGCCGATGAGGCCGGTGCGGCGGCCGGACGCGGCGGAGGCGGAGCTGGTTGGCGACCGCTCGAAGGAGGCGGGGGCGGCATCCGGCGCGGTCCGGAGGCGGCAGGAACCGTTCCAATTCTCGGAGCGCCGGTTCTCGCAGCGCCCGGTGGCGGCGGCGGGGCCACCGGCGAACGACCGCCTTGTTGGGCGGCTCGCTGCTGTTGCAGTTGCTTGACCGCCGCCTGGTAGCAGGGCTCGCAATAGAACTTGCCGCGCGGGTCTTTGACACGCTTGCTGGCCGAGACATCTTTCTTACAGCGGCAGCAGAATATCGCCGTCGTGTCCATCCCTTCTCCTTCTCAGTCCCACGATTGTCAGTCCCACGATTCGATGTATATTCCTATTTTGGAGCGGAAATGAAGCGGCTGCAAGAAAAAAACGGAGGCCGCAGATTTGAGAAGATTTGGATCGGAAGGCGTCCGCGATACGTCAAGACAAGGGGAGGTAGACGATGCGGCCCTCCCACTCGTGCTGTTCGCTGCATGCAACAATAAGAAGAAGTTCATCAATGGCAGCACCGACGGAAAGGCGGTCGTGGAGGATGAAGACGCCCGGCAGGTGGTGGCCGGCGGCGAGATGTTGATAGGCGAAGTTGGGCATAGTCGCGCGATCGTGCGTGAGAAGGATGCGGTTTTCTTGGGCCGCGCGGAGCAGCACCGATGGGTCGTCGAGACCGGCGCCGCCCAGGTCGAGGAGGGTGATCAGGTCGAGAGTCGGCAGGCGCAGCCACAGCCCTCGCACGATGTCCTGATTGAAGTTCTCATCGGCGAGGAGTCGAAGCATTCAGGTTCTCAGGACTTGCGCTGGGCGTTCAGCCGGGCGCGAATGGAAGAGAGGTCCGGCTGGGAACTATCGATCCGCGATTTGGCTTGTTGGGCGTCTGCTTCGCGATGAGCGAGGTATTCGTCCACGTCCGCTTTGTGTCGCAGGTAGTAGGCGACGACGGCGTAGACGTCGGAGAGGGCAAGTGACGGGTAACGCTGGACGATCGCTTCCGGCGTTGCACCGTCAATGAAGGCGTGCAATACGAGTTCCAGGAGTATGCGGGAATCGCCCACGCGCAATGCGCCGTCGGGCTCGCGGCGGAGCGGCGGGGCTTCGGGCTGAACGGAAAGAGTCATTTCGGTACTCCTGAGACCGGCTTGATTATAGCAATTGCGGCCGGCGATCACGCGAGCTTCGCAAGCGCAGCGATGATTTCCCCGTCGTCGCGCTCTTCTCGCATCGGCTGTTCCTTGAAGAACGCGACATTCCCCGCCTTGTCGACGATCACCGTCGCACGCTTGCCGACATTCGCCTCCGGCACGAACAAATCGTACTTCTGCACCACTTCCCGCTTCATGTCGGAAAGCAGGTCGTAGGAAATGTTCTTCGCCTCACGGAACGCCTTGTGACACCACGTCGAGTCGACGGAGATCCCCAGAATCACCGCGTTGTTCGCACTGAACTGCGGAAGATCCGTCATGAAGCAGACATGCTCATTTGTGCACACCGGCGAGAAATCCAGCGGATAAAACGCCAGCACCACATTCTGCTTCCCGCGGAAATCCGAAAGTTTGACCTTCTTCTTGTCCTGGTTGTCGAGCTCGAAGTCCGGGGCGGGTTGGCCGACGGTAATGGGCATGGGTGGCTCCTGTGTGTAGATAACGAGGGGAGTATAGCGGGGAGTAATTGGTAATTGGTAATTGGTAATTGGGTGGGGGTAGAATTGCGGGGATGAGCAAAGAACCGTTTATTGTCGAGCTGACAAAAGAATTCCGCTTCGAGGCGGCCCACAGCCTCCCCAACGTCCCGAAGGGGCATAAATGCGCACGCCTCCACGGCCATTCGTTCCGCGTCGAAGTGACCATCCGCGGCCCGGTCGATCCCCACACAGGCTGGCTCATGGATTTCGGCGATCTCAAGGACAAATTCCGCCCGCTCGAGGAGCAACTCGATCATCGCTTCCTGAACGATGTGCCCGGACTCGAAAATTCAACCAGCGAGAACATCGCACGCTGGATCTGGAAACGCCTCAAGCCCGAAGTACCCGTGCTGTGGCAGATCACCGTCCACGAAACCTGTTCAAGTAAGTGCGTCTACCGGGGAGAATGAGGGGGGCGGGAATTCAGAATCAGTGAATGAGCGAATTCAGAATGGGGTCAGGGGAGGAGATCGGCGACGGGTATTTGCGCGGCGGGGTTGGCGAGGGGGGAGATGGATTCGGGTGGCTTTAACATGGTAACAGTCTTATAGCGAAAGCCACGAGGTGCTTCGGGGTCTGGGGCGGAATCGCGATAAACTTCGACGCAATTGTCGCGGACGTTGATGATCCAGTAGTCGGGAATGTTGGCTCGCGCATAGATCGGAGCCTTCAGTGTGCGGTCTCTTTCTAGGGTAGATTCTGACACCTCTATTGCGAGCATCGCAGTTCCTGGATGATCAATGCCGACGTACTCCCACTCTCGAATATTGCCCGGCACCAGCGCCAGGTCGGGCTCCAATTCAGTGAAGCTGTTGAATTGGAGCGGTGCCTGGTTGCGAAGCACAGCGTTTGTGAAGAACGGCCGCAAACATTGATCGGCAAGCGAGAGGGAGATGCATTCCAATGGCGTGGGCTTGGGGCGCGGTGTGATAATGCCGTCTATTAGTTCGACGCGCTTGTCGATGAACGCACCATCGTCGGCCATTTCGTAGTAGCGCACGCGGTCGATCTTTTGTAATGTGTTCGTGGCGTTCATCATAGAAATATTACTGATCCTGCGGTTGCTGATCCAGAAAATCCTGCAGGATGCGCGCCGCCGCCAGCGCATCCACCCGCTGCCGCTTTTGCTGCCGCGTGAAGTGGCCGGCGAGTTTGGATTCCGAGTCGTGCGTGGAGAGGTACTCGCTGATGCGGTGGATGGGGACTGGCGGGGAGAGCGTTTGCTGCAGCGTGATGATGAAGCGTTCGGTGAGCTTGGATTGTTGCGAGATCGAGCCGTCCGCGTGGAGGGGCAGTCCGATGACGACGGTATCGATCGCTTCCCGCCGAACCAGTTGCGCAATCGCCGCGGCAAGCTGCGGATCGGGTAGCCGTTCAAACATCTCAAAGGGAAGCGCAAGCCGCGATTCGGTATCGCCAATCGCGATGCCCGTGCGTTTGCCGCCGTAGTCGATGCCTATGACACGCATGCGATTAATCCCCCTCTTCGTCGCCGGCGCCTCCCAGCCCCGCAAACATCTCATCCACAACCACACGCGCGAAATCTTCCGGCACAAGCTCTTCCTGTTTGACCTCCGCCTCTTCCTGGCGGGCCTTCCAGAGCTGCCGCAGTGTCGCGTCCGTGTCGGCCGGGAGCGCAAACTGCTGCCGAACCGTCTGCTTCCAGTCCTTCCCCCCAAACGTCCGGCAAATCATCTCATTCAGTTTCGCCGCCTTCTCTGCTTCCAGCAGCCCGAGCGCGTCGAGCACATAATTCTCCAGCACCACCAGCATCGGGTTCTTTTCGTACCGGTCGGGAATGGAGTCTTGCACGTTCGGCCTCTTGGATGACACAAAAATGCCGGGGCTCACTTCGAGCGAGCGCCCTGCATTATGCGTGGGCGAGAACCCGAAAGATAGCCCAGGCGGCGGCGATGGCGCCCACAACAAACAGCAGACCCGCCACAATGAAGACCGCCGTGCTCAACCCGGGAGAGTGTGCAAACGTGGAGTCCGCCTCGACAGCACGAGCCTGTCCGACGAGCGCATCCGCGTAGTTGTTGCTGGTGACTTTACGGGAGGGAGTGGGTGTAAATTGCGTGGACATTGCTACTGCGCAATCCTTTCTATTCCGTTTGAAAACAATAGATCCATGAAACTCATATGAAGCCCCATGTCATGGAGGACGTTGAAATGATACTCCGTGATTCGGTTCAGACTAGCACGCGAAATAGGAATTCTGTGCGAAGATTGGCAGGTCCAGGACGAATAGGTGTTAATACGGTCCTATAAAATTGAGCAGATGCGACTTCTTTGGGCAGCATACCTTGAACAGAGGAGGCATCTGCATGCTTTTACACTTCCGCGACCCCGCCGAAGGCATTTTTACTCGGGCTTACTCCGGCAATCGGAATCTCGAAGACGCGACCGTCACAACATCTCCCACAAACCTCCTCACGATTGCTTCCCGCCGCTCTTTTCCACCTCCGCAACAAGCTGCTTGATCCGTTCTGCATCCGCCGCAGGGCACACCAGCGTCGCGCCCGGCGTGTGGATGATGATCAGATCCTTGCAGTTGATCGTCGCAATCAAATGATCCGGGTCTTCGCTCACCGCCAGGATGTTCTGCGAGCCCAGGTGCTGCGACTTCCCCGTGCCCGTGCGATTGCCCGCCGCATCCGCAACAAGCGTCTCGCCAAACGCCGGCCAGCTACCCACGTCCAGCCATTTCACCGGCATCGCCACCGTCGCAACGTGCGGGGCCTTTTCCATCACCGCCAGGTCGATCGACGTCTTCGGCAGCGTCGAGTACACAGCATCGAGCACCTCCCGTTGCCGCGGCGTGCCCCAGGCGTCCGCGATTTTCATCAGGCCCGCGTGCGCCGCCGGAAGGTGCTGCCCAAGCTGGTCCAGAATCGTCTTCGCCTTCCACACGAACATCCCGGAGTTCCAGTTGTAGTTGCCCGCCGCCAGGTATTGCCTCGCCGTATCGAGCGGCGGCTTTTCCTTGAAAGCCTGCACTTTGAATACGCCCGGCAGATCCGCAAACTCGGCCCCGCGCTGCACGTAGCCAAACCCCGTCGCCGGATACGTCGGCGTGATGCCGAACGTGACCAGGTATTCCGGATGCTTCTCCACCGCATCAAACGCCTTCTTCATCGCCGCCTCGAAGACCTCGACCGGTTCGATGATGTGATCCGCCGTCAGCACCGCGAACGTGGCGTCCGGGTCGCGCTTGTAAAGCACCGCCGCCGAAAAGCCCACGGCATTCGCCGTGTCGCGCCCCATCGGCTCGCCAAGAAGCTGCGACGCCGGCAAAAGCGGAAGATCCGCAAGAACCTGCTCCGTATACGCAGCCCCCGTGCAGATATAAACGTGCGCCGGATCGACAAGATTGCGCAACCGCCCCGCCGCCACCTGCAGCAGCGAACGCGGCGCCTGCCTCGGTTCATCCGCCGCGCTCGCGGGAGCGGGAATAAAACGCAGAAGCTGCTTCGGCTTCCCCGGCCGCGACATCGGCCAAAGCCGCGTGCCCGCACCCCCCGCCATAATCACTGCATATCGCATCGCTGTCTCCTTTCGCGCAGTTATAATCAAAGCCACGACAATTGGCACGGCCACACGGCGGCAAGTTCACAAGGAGACCTGTGATGAAAAAGTTGAAACGGATCTCGCGGTTCAATCACCTTGTCACCCTGTCAGCTTGTCACCTTGTCATCGCGTTCGCCGGCGCCGGCGGCTTCGCTCAAACCCTCCCCGCCGAACGACCCCTCGGTGATGGCCCCTCAGACGTCGGCCCCGGAGATCCCGTCGTCCGCCACGGCAACGACCCCATCCACATCGTCCAGCCCACCGTCGACAAGGAGCATCACCGCGTCTCCCTTCCCGCCGCATTCTGGAATCAGCACATGACCAACTGGGTCGAGGTCGCCGTCTGCGGAAGGCCCTCCGATTTCCTCCACGAAACCGTCGTCTGCATCGCCACCACCAAGTCCCTCGTCATGCAGGCCATGCGCGATGCCGGCTTCCATGATGCCGATGAATGGGTCGAAAACGTCAAGCAGTTTCCCATCGTCCGCGGCGATCGGTTCCTGATCCTCCTTGACGTGACGCTGCCCGGGGTGGGGGGGGAGGGGGGAAAGACCGAAACTTTTTCGCTCGATGAACTGCTCCAGTACCGCGGCTGGGGAATCTCGGCAGGCCCCTATGGCTGGATGTTCAAGGGCGATCCCGAGCGCGCGATGACCAAACCCGCCGAGGCGCCGGTCAATCCCCTCCTCCAGCCCGATACAAAAGACGACCGCTTCAAGATTCTCCGCGACGATCCCCAGATCGCGCTGATTTACAAGGGCATTCAGCACATGTCGCAGTCGTTCGCCGATCAGCCCCTCGCCTACGACAACTGGCTCTATCCGATGATGCGCTACTGGCGGAACACCAGACTCCTGCCGCAGGAGGTCTTCGATTCCAACGGCGATGTCCCGGTGAAGATGACGATGCATCTGGTCAATGAGGAGGAAATGCTCACCGAATCCGCCAGGGTCTGGCACGACAAACCGTACGCCGATTTCATGCTCACGCAGGTGCCCATCGCGCGGGAAATCGATGCCGCAAAACAAGCCTTCTGGACGTTGCCCGCCGACTCGCGCATGGATGTTCCGCAGGGCAAGGTCCTGCTCGCTCAGATGCAGAAGGGCTACGCCGAACTCGATGCCGCCTGGGCCGACTGGTCGCAGGAACACGCCCAGTTCAATTCCGACGAGCCCCACGATCTCGAGCTGATCAAGCAGGAAGCCGCTCAGTGGAAAAAACACATGGACCTCCGCCGCGAGTGGGCGGAAAAAAATTGCGTCGCCGCCCTGGCGGCGAAGGACAACGCCCTCGGCCGCGAGATGATCGCCCGATCACAAGCGCTCCAGGCGGGAAACAAGGAGGCCCGCGAGTACTGGACCGATGTGCAGCAGTCGCTGGATGTGAAAACTGACCCGCGCGCCGATTGGATCTCGCACGTCAACGCGCAGGTGGCCCTCACCCAGGCGTGGGACGACGCCGCAAATGCCGGGCTCGCCTACGGGAAAGCCATCGACGCCGGGGCGGACGTGGCGCCCGCTAAGGAAGCCTACGACCGCGCGACCGCAAAGGTGCACAATGCCCAGTTGCAGTTGGACCTCGTCAAAGTGAACTTTGAAATCTCCAAGCGCGAAGGAATCGAGGACGACCCCGACCTGCCTCAGCTCCGACGCCGCAAAGCTTCGATCGAAGAAGAGCTGAAAGCCGCCGGCGCCAGGCATTAACATTAACTGTTTAGCCGTTGATCGAAGATCGACGCGCGCTCGGCGCGAGTTTCAGTTGCGAGCCGGATAAGCATCCGCCTGGACGCCCGGCGGTTGAATTCGCTCGGTTCAAGAGATGGAACTTCTCGCAATCCGCTCAAGATCGTCGCAGAATCGATCAATGTCCCCAGGAGTGGAATCCCAGCTCGTCATCAGCCGTGCAGATGCGCCGATGAACGTATAAAACGTCCACTGGTTCTCGCGAAGCGCGGCAATCCACGGTGCCGGCATTCGAACGAAAACACTGTTGGCCTCCACAGGCGCAACGAATTCCACATTGGGAATCTCTCGCAGACGGGTAGCGAGCCTCTGGGCCATCCGGTTTGCATGTTGCGCGTGGCGAAGCCACGCACCTGACTCCAGCATCCGAACCCACGGCGCCGTAAGAAATCGCATCTTGCTCGCGAGCTGGCCGGATTGCTTGCATCTATACTCAAACTCCTTCGCAAGCTCCCGGTTAAAAAAGAGTATCGCTTCACCCATCGGCAGCCCGTTCTTCGTGCCGCCGAAACACAGCGCATCGATGCCGACCTTCCACGTAATCTCCGCTGGTTTGACGCCGAGTGTTGCAATCGCGTTGGCGAAACGCGCTCCATCCATATGCACCCGCAGGCCTCCGGCTCTCGCGACTTCGGTCAGTCTTTGAATCTCCTCCGGGGTATACACGGTGCCCAGTTCCGTCGCCTGCGTCAGGCTCAGCACGCGGGCACGGGGGTAGTGTATGTCGGTGCGCCTTTCGATCACCGCCTTAACGCCGGCGGGTGTGAGCTTCCCGTTCGCCCCGCCCGCCAGCAGAAGTTTCGCGCCATTGGCGAAAAATTCCGGAGCGCCGCATTCATCCGTCTCCACGTGTGCCCCTTCGTGGCAGATCACGCTGTTGTAGCTTTGACACAGGTGAGCAATGGTCAGGGCGTTCGATGCGGTTCCCGTAAAGCAGAAGAACACTTCGCACTCTTTGGCTTCGAAGGTTTCGCGAAGCAGATCTGCGGCCTGTGCCGTCCAGCTATCGTTGCCGTAGCTCGGGCAATGACTATCGGCATTCGCCGCTACAAGGCCCGACCATGCCTCTGGGCATATGGCCGACTGGTTGTCACTGGTCAACTGCTGTGTGGTGGCGAGAACGCTCATAAAAAACAAACCCCTGCTTTCGCATAATAAACTTCGCGCAGCTAGAACATCCATTCTATCCGGATCCCACTGGATGTTCGTCCCCAGGCACGCTCAGCCCCTGATCGAAGAACGACGCGTGCCTCCGCGCAAGGCGCGAGTTTCACTTGAAAGCCGGATGGATCTCAGGATGCATCGCTGCCAGCACAGCACCACGCCGCCTTTGCGTATGAGACGTTGCCGCGCCCCCGCATTCGGTTCAAATCAGCACGCATGATTCACGGCGCCTTTGAATCGAGGGAAGTAAAAGGGGGGAAGCATCTTTTTGGCGCTTTAAAACCCTGGCGCAATCGCCGAATCAAACCAGACTCAGGATTGGCCTGCAGTATTCGTCTCGCTCGGTTTCTCTTCGCCGGGGGGGCAGTCGGCGCCGTGGAGAAGGATCGCGTTCTTGCCGGCCGCTTTCGCCCGGAGAAGCGCCTGGTCCGCGCGGGCCATCAGCGATTCCAGCGTGTCCGCGTCCCACGGAAACGTCGCCAGGCCCCCGGAAATCGAAACCTCCCCCTTGATCTTGCAGATCTCCGGCCACGGGTGATTCTTGATCGCCTTCCGGAAACGCTCCGTCGCCTTCAGCACATCCTTGGGATGCTCCGAGTTGGGTTGCCGCGGGGCTTCGTGGTCCCAGTAAACAACGGCAAATTCGTCACCGCCCAGTCGCGCGACAAGATCGTCCGGCCGGGTGCAGAGACGCAGCAGCTTGATCAGCTCGCGGATGATGGCGTCACCGGACGCATGGCCGAAGGTGTCGTTGTATTTCTTGAAGTCGTCGATATCGAAGAGCAGGAGCGTCACGCGGAAGCGGTTGCTGCGGGCTCGCTCGAGCAGGCCGTTCATGAATTTGTTGAAATAGCGCCGGTTGTAGGCGCCGGAAAGCTCATCGGTGATCGCCAGCGAGCGTAGCTGCTCGTACCGGCGCGAGATCGAAAGAATGGCGGCCATCCAATGCGCTGCCTGCGAAAGCGCGGCGACCGCGCCGGCCGGAGGCCAGGGAAGTTCGGGAGCTTTCGGCTCGAGGACCAGGTTGCCAAACGGAGTCTGCTCCGGCAGGCCGACGGGATGCTCAAGGTGATTCGGATCGGTCTCGGGTTTCTGTTCGGCATTGGCGGGGATGAAGCGGAGGTCACCTCCCCACGCGACGTAGCTCTGCAACGTGGCGACGATGCGGTCAGGGAAGTCCGGCCGGCCATTGAGCATGTCCGTGAGGAGGGCCGTCTGAACCATCAGCGGGAGGCCGGGCAGGGAGGTCTCGGAGGGGTGGGCATGAGGCGATTCATGGCCGTTCTGTCGGGCTTTCATGATCGCGGCGCGGATCGGCAGTTTCTGCGAGGCCGGGTCTCCGTTGGCTTGCATCTCGACGACTTTGCGGAGGAGTTCAGCAGGAGCGTGGACAGGCGAAGGGGGGGGCGAACTCGGGGATGCCTTGGGCGTGGTGGGTTCCTCCGGGGTGACTTCGGCCATGCGGTTGGTCGGAGCGGGGACGGGGTTGGCGGCTTTCGGGGGCAGTGGGGTGAGGACACAGAGCCGCTCAAGTTCGGCCGAACTGACGGGGAGGATCAGGTAGTCGGTCGCGCCCCAGTTCCTGGCCTTGCGGCACACGACTTCGTCTTCCGGCTCGCAGACGAGCAGTATCCGTGCATGCGGGTAAACCTTGCGGAGGCTGCGGACGGCGGCTTCGATCTGGTCGAGTTCCTGCGAGATGCCGGCGAGGATCAAGGCGACCTGGGCCGAACGGTCTTCGGTCTCGTCGTCGCTGGAGCGGCCGCCGCAGATGAGCACCGCTTCGAGGATCGATTCGGCGGTGACAATTTCGGCGGCAATGGTGGCGGTGAATTGTCTTTCGAGGGGTTCGCGAAGCGAAGCAGCATCGGGGCCTGCGAGGAGGACGATAGGTTGAGCAGGTTCGCGGCGCATTTCCACGCGCGAAGAAGTTGTGCCTGGCAAAATAGCCACAGTGCCTCCGGCTCCGTTTTTTAGTCGAGCGTTCCGAGGAGCGCTCGCATTTCCTCTTCCGTAAGAACGGGTTGCTGCTCATCATATCGTGGGTTGATGGCGGATGTTATCGAATTCTCGAGAAGCGTCTCTGCACTGGCGGCCTCGATGTTATCGGTCCGTGAGTCGGGTTGTGGATGAGCGGCCGCATTGTTGCGATCTTCTGTAAAGAACTTGTTAGCAGCATCCCAATTGAGCGCAAGGTTGACGGCCTGACGGACGGCTGGACTGGCAGCGGGGGTCATGGGAAGAAAGACCATGGGGGTGGCGAGGTGGCGTTTGATGACCTGAAGCATGTCGACGTCGGCGCGGGTGAGGATGGCGGGATCGAGGATCAGGATGGGGTTGTGGGAGCGAAGTGCGGAGAGGGCGGCGGCGGCTTCGTGCACGCTGGCGGCGCGGTGGAATTCAAAGTCGCCCAACTCGATGGCGGTGGCGAGAGGCTCCGGGTACCGGGAATGGGCCGGACCCAGGAGAAGAACAACTCCCTGTGGCGCGGGCGTGGACATTGAAGCCTCAAAGGGGAACGACAGATTCACTTTACATCGCATCTGGGTGAGAGGCAAAGTGATTGTTGGATAATGTCGCGAGTTGAAAGGGAATTTCACCTCCTTCGCCAAAATCGTTCAAAGTTGATGAATAGTTAGGAAAAATGGGAGGTCTGCGCAAAACGATTCACAAGGCGGAATGTTGACTTTTACAATACCGGACGGCATAGTGTGGTATCGACCAATCTACATTTCCTTCCGATTACGCTGCAGGCAAGGCGGCGTGGTGTTGAGTGTTGCGAGCGGAATCAAAACGGGATGTGGTGACCGAAGTGCCGGCCCCAGCCGCCGTCGGCATCAAGGTTTGTTTCATTTCAGGCGGCAATGCTCTATACGGAGTATGGACGTGGGACGTACACAGGGGAAGGTCAAGTGGTTCAACGATCAGAAGGGGTTCGGGTTCATTTGCGGGGAAGGCGGTCAGGACATTTTTGTCCATCATACCGCCATCGTCGCAGAAGGATTCCGCACGCTGAAAGAAGGCGAGTCAGTGGAATTCGATTGTGAGCCCGGTCCGAAAGGTCTGAAGGCCACGAACGTTAAACGTGTGGGCGTGGAAGCGCCCGCATCGGTGCAATAGCCGCTGCACGCGAGGTTCCCTGAATCGGGACCGAGCGTTGGCTGAAGCGGTTGGCGGTACGAATTGATCATCGGGAAGGAAAAGCGCCAACGCTCCGGGAGAGTTACTCTTTCGACTAATAGTAAGCCTGCAAATGAATTATTGATATAAATCCCGCCGGCGAAAAGTGCCTCATCCCCGAGCTTGCTCTTGGGGGCGATAGCTGGGGGAGCGATGCGTACCGGGTTGGATTTCCTGGGATTTCACTCGATGCAGCGAGCACTGACGGTAGGTCAGTGGGATGGGGTTGCTCGCTTGTTGATCGTGACGGAAGAAATGTACTGGCGGGGGAGGAGGGTGGTGGCGGTGGTTCCCCATTCGATGACGAGGATTTCCTGCTGCACGCGGATTCTGCGCACATCGCCGAGGGTCATCATGGAAGTGCTGGAGTTGGGGAGGACCTGGGTGATGGTGGCGGAGGAGTTGGCGGAGTCGTCCTGGTAGAGGACGCCGGGAGCAGTGGCGGCATGATTGTCCGATTGCTGGGCTGTGGTTTGCGCGGCGGTCATTCCGCTCAACAGGGCGGCGGCGAGAAGAAGAGGGAGGAGGACGGAACGGGGCATGGGGCACCTCATCAATACATGGAGGTGCTACGGGATTGGGGTGGGGGTGGATTCTCAGGCGGCCTTTCAGTGGGAGTGAGCGTGGCCGAAGGCGCCGGGGTGCTCGTGGGCGTGATCGGGAGGGGAGGGTGCGGAGGCGTCTTCTTCGACCACCACGCGGGGTTTGAAGAAATGACGGAATGCCCAGACGGCGGCGAAGATCAGGAAGAGGGTGAGGACGACGAGGGGGCCTGGATCGTAGGGGAGGACAGTGGCGAAGCAGACGGCGCCGAAGGTTCCGCCGGTGCCGATGATGAGCGAGGCGATCAGGACGCCGACGAAGCGTCGGGAGAGCATGTTGGCGGTGGCACCGGGGATGATGGTGAGGGCGGTGATCATGAGGAAGCCGACCATGCGGGCGGAGGTGACGATGACGAGGGAGATGATGGCGAGGAGGAGGGTGTTGATGAGGCGGGTGTTGACGCCGTTGATGCGGGCCATTTCCTCGTCGAGAGTGGTGTAGAGGAACTGGTAGTAGAGGGCACCGATGGTGGCGAAGACGACGAGCATGGTGATGCCGGCGGTGATGGCGTCGGACTGGCTGATGGCGGCGGGACTTCCGAAGAGGAGGGATTCAACATCGACGGGGATGGCGCGACCGCTGGCGGGGAGATTGCGGCGGACGGAGAGGAGGAGCATGCCGAGGGCGACGGAGGCGACGAGGAAGATGCCGATGGCGGAGTCTTCGGAGACGCGCTTGCGGCGTGTGACGTAGCCCATCAGCATGGCGGTTCCAAGGCAGAAGACGCCGGTGATGATTTCCCGGGCGACGTCGTTGTCGAGCGCCGGGATGAAATAGCCGACGAGGACGGCGACGGCAATGCCGCCGAAGCCGGCGTGGGAGACGCCTTCCGCGATGAGGGCCATGCGGCGAAGGACGACGTAGACGGAAAGGAGGGCGCAGGTGGCGCCGATCATGGGGCCGGCCATGAGCAGGTAGCGAGCGACGTAAAACATGCTGGTGTCGATCTGAGCAAGGAAGAGATGGGGCATGGGGGCTCCGGTTGGTGCTCGTGAATCGTAATCCGTAATCCGTTGTTCGCGAGTCGGATTACGGATGACGAGTGAACGGATTACGGATTGTTCTTCCTCGCTGGCGCGGCGAAGGGGACGGGGACGTATGCGGTTTCGGAGCCGCCGCCATGGTCGTGACCGCAGCAACTTCCGTCATGGACGCCGGAGTGGGTGTCGAGGACGGCGTCGAGGTCGCACTGGAAGACTTTGAAGAGGACGTCGGAGGAGAGGCCCTGGGGGCGGTCGTGGTAGTGGAGGTTGCGGGAGAGGCAGGCGACGCGGTCGCAGGAGGCGACGACGCTACGGAGGTCGTGCGAGACCATGACGAGGGTGAGGCCGTACTGTTTTTTGAGGGTATCGAGGAGGGCGAGGAATTTTTCCTGGCCGGCCTGATCGATGCCGGTGGTGGGTTCGTCGAGGAAGAGGATCCTGGGTTCGTTGACGAGGGCGCGGGCGATGAAGACGCGCTGTTGCTGTCCGCCGGAGAGGCCGCCGATGGGCTGGTCGGCGAGCTTCGACATTTCGACAGCGGCGAGGGTTCGTTGGACCTGGAGTTTCTGTTCGCGGGAGAATCCGCCGAACATGCCCTTGCGGCCGATGAGTCCGAGGGTGACGACCTGTCGGACGGTGATGGGGAAGGACCAGTCGAGGACGTGGCGCTGGGGGACGTAGCCGACGAGGGAGCCGTCGGAGCAGGCGTCGTGGGGCTTGCGGCCGAGGACGGTGATGGAGCCGGAGTCGGGGGTGATGACGCCGAGCATGAGTTTCATGAGGGTACTTTTGCCGCCGCCGTTGGGGCCGATGATGCCGAGGGTGGAGCCGCGTTTGACGTGGAGGGTGATGTGCTGGAGAGCGGGGCGGCGGTCGTAGGCGAAGGAGACATCGTGGACGCAGATGACGTCGTCGGCCTGCTGGTGCTTGCCGAGGTCGGATTGCTGATCCACGTGGGAGTGGGGGGAGATGTTGACGGGGACGAAGGTCATTGGGGCACCGGAGGTGGAAGAAGTCAGAAGTCAGAAGTCGGTAGTCAGAACTCCCGTATTCTAGCCTCCGAGGGCGGTTTTGAGCGAGGCGAGATTCTGGCGCATGAGGGAGACGTAGGTGTCGTTGGCGTTGTCGTAGGTTTCGAGGGGTTGGAGGACGATGGTCTCGACGTGGCCTTCCTGTTTGATTTTGTCGATGGTGCCCTGGGCGCTTAGGGCGGTTTCGATAGCGACGTAATGGATATTCTTTTCCTTGATGATCTGAAGGATTTTCTGGATCTGGGCGAGGGAGAGGCCGGCGTCGGGGATTTCCTCGATGGCGGCGACCTGGTGGAGGCCGTAGCGATGGGCGAGGTAGTCGTAGGCGCTGTGGAAGCCGATGAAGTCGCGGGATTTGAAGGTTTTGACGGCGTCGCTGAATTCCTTGTCGAGGGCTTTGAGGTCGTCCTGGTATTTCTGGAGGTTGGCGTCGAAGGCGGGCTTGTCGGCGGGGTCGACGGAGACGAGGGAGTCATGGATGGCTTCGGCGGCTTTCATCTGGATGAGGGGATCGAGCCAGATGTGGGGATTTCCGAGGGAGGCGTCTTCATCGGAGTTCCTGGTATTGCCCAGCGGAATCTCTTCCGTTTTGAGGACTTGATCCTTGGCGATGATGTCGCCGATGACGAGCTTCTGGGCCTTGGAGTCGGCGGCGAGTTCCAGGAGGCGGTTATCGATGCCCAGTCCGTTGGTGATGAAAAGCTGGGCGCGGGTGACGAGTTCCTTGTCCTTGAGGGAGGGCTGATAATCGTGAGGGCTGGCCTGCGGGGGAAGGATGATGCGGACCATGGCCTTGTCGTCGGCGATTGCGCGGGCGGCATCGTAGTAAGCAAAGATGGTGGTGACGACGAGGGGTTTTCCGGCCGTCTGGGGGGAGGTTTCTTCCCGCTGGCATCCAGCGAGCAGGAAGAGGGTCAGCATGCAAATTCCGCGAAGAGTCGTTGACGTCATTTTCGTATCCTCATACAACCGGGCATCACAATACCGCAAGTGACATTAAAATGCAATGTACTTGCATCTATGTACGATGGCGCGAAGGAGGGGTTCGGGCGATTCTGGAGAATGCGTGTCAGGGCAACTTCCCGGGGCGGCTGTGCTATACTTCGAACATTGCGAGGGTTTAGTTTCCAGAGGGTTTTGATGATGGCCAGAAGGCTCCTTTGTCGTCGCAACTTGGTGTCGTGTGGAAACCGCGGGCGTGGATTTACCCTGATTGAACTTCTCGTTGTGGTTTCCATCATTGCGCTCCTGATTTCGATCCTGCTGCCGTCGCTGGGGAAGGCGAAGGAACTGGCGAATCGGGCGTATTGTGCGGCGAATCAGCGCGGGATTACGCAGTCGCTGGTGGTGTATGCGTACGATTACGACACCTTTCCGGTGACGAATCCGCCGGGCGCTGCCAACGGGTACGTGGGGGTGGCGGCGACGGGCACGCCCGAGGGCACAACGCGCGCGGATCCATCGCTGGCGGTGCTTCCGTCGCAGATGCCGGGGAATCCGGCGGCGTGTCTGTGGATGCTGAATCTGCAGAACCGGGCGCAGCCGAAGATATTCCTGTGCAAGTCGGACCGCTACATCATTACGCCGGCGCAAATGCTCGATCAGACCACTTCCAACTACTACCTGAATTTCCAGGGACCGACGCAGATATCGTACTCGATCACCTATCCGTGGCAGGGGACGAGCGCGGTGACGCAGGCATGGCGCGGCAGGGATTCGAGTTCCAACACGCCGCTGATGTCGGATATTGCGCCGCTGAAGGAAACGGGGATCAAGGAGCCGGACGATGCGAAGGGGACTACGGCCAAGCTGCTGAACACGGCGAGTCACGAGGGGGCGGGTCAGAACGTGGCGTATGCGGACGGACACGTGGAGTGGGCGCGCGACCCGTACGTGGGCGCGAATAATGACAATATTTTTTCCGTGCAGAACAATCCGAGTGGAGGAGCGTTTCAACCGGGGATCGCCATTACGTCGCCGGGGAATCTGCCGAATGCTCCGAGCGTCGCCGGCGATTACCCCGATACGGTGATGGTGCCCGCGCGGAGGACTTCGGACGGCACGATTGGGCCGTGATTTCAGACAATCACATTTTTCGATGAGGCCGCTATACTGGCGCCATGCCCGCCCCCAGCCTCTGCAAACCTCGTCCGCCTGCCGCGTATTTCGCCCTCGGGAAAGCCAGCGTTCCGGAGGAGTTCACGCTCGAAGGGAAGACGTACCGGCTGCGTGAATTGTTCAAGCACGATTTTTTCGCAGCGACGGGGCTGTACGAGCGTGCTGCCGATGGGCAGTTTGCCGTGCTGAAGATTCAGCGGACGCATCATTACTACGGATTTCCGATGCGGTGGCTGGGGCGGATTCTGGCGAATCATGAAGTGGCGGTGTACGAGCGGCTGCAGGGGATACAGGGGATACCGGAGTTTCTCGGGCGCTTTGGGGACACGGGACTGCTGCACGCGTTCGTGCCGGGGCATGATCTGTTTACGAACGGGGAAGTGGGGCCGGAGTTTTTTGATGATCTATCGCGGCTGTTCGAGGAGATCCACGATCGCAAGGTGGCGTACGTGGATGCCAACAAGCGAGAGAACATTCTGCACGGGGAAGACGGGCGGCCGTGGCTGATCGATTTTCAGATTTCGTGCATTTATCCGAACCCGTTCTTCGGCATCCTGAGCATGAATCCGCTGGGGCGCTACATCACGCGGCGGTGCATCCGGGCGGACTGGTATCACTTCTATAAGCACAAGACGCGCATGGTGCCGGCGGCCTGCACTCCGGAGGAGTTTGAGAAGGCGAAATGTCCGGGGGTGTGGCACCGGTTGCATCGGTTCTTCGCGCGGCCGGTGATCCAGGCGCGGCGCCGCCTGCTGTCGCGATACGACCTGGCGAAGACGAGGTGAGGTCGTGGAATTGGTAATTAGTAATTGGTAATTGGTGTTCGGGGGGCGCGGTCGAATTACGAATTACTCATTACCATTTACCAGTTTGTAGCGCACGGTCAGATGTTCGTTGGAAAGCTCGGTGATCTGGAGGATGCCGATCTCGCCGGCGCGGGCGCGGAGGAGCCAGGTGGCGGGCATGTCGTGATTGGGGTCGGGGATCAGGAAGGTGCCGGCGGTTTCAGAGGCGGAGGGATCACGTCTGGCGAGGATTTTCTGCACATCGGCCGGCGCGAGGGAATCCCAGGCGCCGGGGCTGACTTCGAGGGCGAGCATCTGGTCGCCGCCGAGACCGCAGAGGATACGGTTGGGCCAGGTGAGTGTGAGGAGATCGCCGCCCCAGGTTTCAAGCCACTCGCGCTTGCCGAGGGTGAACATTGCGTCCTCGGATGGTTCCTGCGGCATGGTCTTTCCGGTCTGGAGCGTCAGCGCGGAGTCGTCGCGCAGGGTGGGCGAGCCGAGGGTGACTTCGTGCTCCTGCCCGAAGGTGGGGGACTTTTCGTTTTGCTCGGGTGCGGGAGGGGCGAGGGCGTCGGCGAGCGGCGGCTGCTGCAGGGTGATTCCGCTTCCCTCGAACATGCGATAGCGGATGTCGATGGCTGCTCCCCTGTCGGCCAAGCCGGTGATCTGCATAACGCCGCGGCCGCCTTCGCGCGTGGCGAAGAGGAAGGTGACGGGAAACTGTTGATAGTCCGGTGCGCCGGTGATCGGATCGGCTGCGATGAGGCTTTGTGTCGGGCCCCAGGTTCCCATGTCGAGCGGCTGGCCGGAGTGAATTTCCTTGTCGATGGTGTCGAAGCGGGCGTCGGAGATTCGCCATGCCGTGAGGCCGCGGCCCTGGAGCATGCAGATGCGCGAAGTGACGGCGCGATCAGTCGGGTGCGTGACACGGGCGTAGGCATCAACGCCGGCCTGGGTGATCCAGTCGCCGCCGTCTTGGAACTGTGCAGGGGATTCGTCGCGCCAGCCTTCGTTGTGTTGATAGACGCGTCCGCTGCCGCCGCCGACCCCGGGCGCATCAAAATCGATATAGGCCTTCGCATCCCACGTCCCCACCACTTGAAGGGTCGTTTCTTCCACTGGTCCGACGCGAACGCCGGAGCCGGTGGGAAAAACCGGGCCGAACCTCGCCAGGCCGACGGGGTCCACGAGATCAGTGCGGGCATCATCGAGGGATTGCAGGTCCCTGGTGCTGATGAATTCGTTCTGGTGGAGTTTCCACCATTGCGCCCACCGATCGGCGAGCGCATCACGCAATTCCTGATCGCGCCGGTATTCGGCCGGCGAGTCGCTGCGTGCGCCGTTGGTGATCGCTTCCCGCCCTTGGGAATGATGGGTGATTTCTTCCAGCGCGGCGTTGCATTGGGTAACGCCGGCGTCCAGCGAGGAGAGACCCCAGCTTGCTCCAGCGCCATGGGCGACCGCGTGGTCTGCGAGGAATTTTTTGGTTTCGGGATCGTTGACGGGGAAGTTGTATTCCAGCGAAGCCGCCGAGACTCGCGGGATGGCGCGAATGAGCGACGGAACCGCGCGGGGGTCGCCGATCAACCGGAGCGTCAACAGCACGAGGCGCTGTTCTTCATCGCGGTGGGAAGCGTTCAACTCCGCGACGAGAAGGGGAACTGCCGGCTTTCCGGTGGCCGCGAGGTTCCTGACGATCTGCGCCCAGGCGGCCGGTTTGTCGGGCGGGGTGGCCATGCGGAGCTGGTAGACCATTTCGTAGATTTGCCGCTCGTCTGGGCGGAGGGCGGCGAGCGCTTCCTGGCGGGATGCCGCGTCCAGTTCGCTGCTGGCGAGTAGCGCATTATTGGCGCCGCCAGATTCCGCAGGCTGTCCCGTCCCCGCACCGCGTCGCGCGAAGTTCCACACGAGAATGCACGCAACGGTGATTGCAAATAAAGCGGCCCCCGTGCAGACCAGCAACAGTTTTCCCGATAGCAGTGAACTTGATGCAGAAGTTGCCGCGCCCACACCGGAGGCCGCTGTTCCACCCCCAACCGTTGAACCGCCGGGCCCTGCGATCGCCATTTTGCCCAGACTCGACAGAAGAGTCATCGGGGCGGCTTGCGCCGTGTGCTCCGTGAGCATCACGCCCAGCACCACTGCTGTCACGATCACCCCCGACCGTGCCAGCTTCTTGCGTATCGCCTCAACGCCTTCGTTGATCCTTCGCGACATGGTCGCCGGCGATACACCCAACTCCGCTGCCAGTTCGGTCTGCGTGCGACGCTCGAGGAAATGTCCCACGAGTACTTCACGCAGTTCGTCCGGCAGCTCCTCCAGAGCTTTATCGACTTGATCCGATACCTCCCCCCACGCGGAGGTTTTTTTTTCCTCCTGGCGATTGATTTCGTAAGCCCGCTCCCGCCGATGGTTGGCGGCGCTGGATCGCACCCGGCTGATGCACTCGTTGGTGGCGCAGCGATGCAGCCAGGCGCCCAGGGAGGTGTGCACTTTTCCGGAATCGCGGGCCAGACGCAGGAAGCATTCCTGGGTGGCGTCCTCGGCATCGGCGACGTTCCGCAAAATGCGCAGGCAGGTGCCGTAGACCATGTCGCTGTAATTGGAAACCAGCGTCGAGAATGCCTGCGCATCCCGGGTTCGGGCGTAAGTTTGCAGTAATTCGAGGTCGGGCGACAAGGGTACCGCTCCGAGAAATGATTCCGCGACGGCTCAGCCATCATAATGGACGCAGAGAGCGGCGAATATTTCACAACATCGTTCGTTTTTTTGTCGCCGATTGAAAAAAGGGTTGTCCTGGACGCATTCTCTATATGTTAATGGTTAGCGTGGAGTTAATTAGCGTCCGGACGGGTAGGCGACTGGATCGTTGGTATTACTTTTGCTGCGGCGGATTCTCATTCTCGCCTACGCCTTTGTGCCCGGCAGGAACCGCACCCCGAAATCACGATACACCCCCGCCAGATGCTGCACCCGCATCACTTCGCACGACACCTTCACCGGGGTCGAGGTCTCCAGTTCCAGCGTGAGCGTGATGATCTCCCCTCGCTGCAGCTCAAAGTTTCCGATGAACGCCATGCCGCCGCGGGAGAGGTCGCGCGCCATGCCTTGGAACATCGCTCCGCCGCGGCGTTCGATCCGCACCACTTCGGTGTATTGATACCGTTCCGCGGCGCGCCGTTCGTCCCCATCGTCGGCAGCGTACCTGGTCCTCTGGAGAACGCAATCGATCGCCGCACGCTGCAACCGCATGCCGGACGTGGAAATGGAGGTCGCCACCGCATCGACAGGGTATTCGTCCGTGCTCTTTCCGCTTTCGAAACCCTTGGCCTTCACAGCATGGCGAACTCGAGTGCGCGTCGCTTCGCAGATCTCCGTCGGCCCGCGGCGCGAGATCGACAACCGGATTTCACGCCCATCCGCGCTCCATTGCACATCGTCCATCAATGCCCGCATGAGCAGGATGCCGCGACCGCTGGCGAGTTCCGAGACTGCATCGGTATCGAGCCTCGCGATGACCTGTTCGACGTCGAACCCCTTGCCATGATCGGAGATCGTCCACTCACAGGTGTTGCCATCCCAGTGCACGTCCACATGCACTTCGCGCTCGGCGTAATTGGGATCGGCGCAGCGCGTGGCGAGCATGCGGCCGTATGCGCCGTCGGTGCGTTCGCGCACGTCGGAGGAGATTTCCAGGTTGCCATGCACCATGGCGTTGGTGATGGCTTCGGTGAGGGAGATGACGAGGCCGGTCACGCGATCCTCGTTGCAGATGCCGCAGCTTTCGGCCCGTTCCTTGAGCGCCATCACGACTTTTTCAATCAGCTCCGGGCGCGATGGAATCGACCAATGGAAAGTTTCCGCCATGACGGCAAGCCCGGGAACGGGCGCGCTCGACTCCGCTTTGCGGACCTGCGTGCCAACGTCGCTGTTGACCTGATGCATTTCCAAACCTCCGCGATGATTCGAACATCCGCCATGGCGATGGTGATCGCGGATCGCCGTTGCACGGGGCGACGTGGATCACGGGAAACTGCGAAGTAGAGCAAGCCCGGCGGATGTTCGACCCGTCTATTCCTCCCATCGTTTGAAACCTGCAAAAGCTTTACAAACTGGGGTGGATTCTCGGCTTGGAACGCGTGAACCGCCGGTAATATTGGCGTGCTTACAGGGGGATTACCCCCCCAATTCCGCCGCCGTTCCGCTATAATGCTTTGTTCCACAGGAGAGTTCATGAATTGGCAACAACCTATCCCGCGCAGCTATACCAGCTTAGCAACCGATGAGGTGGTTCGGCGGATTGCTGATCGCAAAAGAGAATTCGGCGACAAACTGGTGATTCTCGGGCACCATTACCAGCAGGACAACGTCATCCGCTTCGCCGACGTGGTGGGGGATTCGTTCCAGCTCTCGCGCGAAGCCGCCAAGCTGACCAACGCCGAATACGTCATCTTCTGCGGTGTGCATTTCATGGCCGAGTCCGCGGATATTCTCACGGGGGATCATCAGAAGGTGATTCTGCCGGACATGGGAGCCGGCTGTTCGATGGCGGACATGGCGGCGCTGGAGGATGTCGAGGACGCGTGGAACATCATCGAAGACGCGTGCGCGGGCATCGACAACTTCAAACTCGTGCCGATCACCTACATGAACTCCGCTGCGAGCCTGAAGTCGTTCGTCGGCGAACACGATGGCGCCGTCTGCACCAGCAGCAATTGCGAAAAGATTCTGCGCTGGGCACTCAATATGCCGGAGGAGCCAGTTCAGAATTCAGAATTCAGAATTCAGAATTCGCGCAAGGTGATTTTCTTCCCCGACCAGCACCTCGGCCGCAACACGGCGGCGAAGCTCGGCTTCCCGCTCGAGTCCATGGTCGTCTGGGATTACAAGCAACCGGCAGGGGGGCTCACTGACGAGCAGATCCGCAACGCCACCTTCATCCTGTGGAAGGGCCATTGTTCCGTGCACCAGCTCTTCCGTCCCGAACACATCGATCAGGTGCGGGCGAAACATCCCGGCATCAAAGTGATCGTTCACCCGGAATGCCGCTACGAAGTGGTACAGAAAGCGGACATGGCCGGCTCCACCGACCTCATCGGCAAAGCCATCGCCGCCGCGCCGCCGGGCTCTGCGTGGGCCGTCGGCACCGAAGTGCACATGGTCAATCGCCTCGCTCAGCAGCACCCTGACAAGAAGATCCTGATCCTCTCCGAGTGCCAGTGTCTCTGCACGACGATGTACCGCATCGATCCGCCGCACCTGCTCTGGACGCTCGACAATCTGGCCGAGGGGAAAGTGGTGAATCAGATCGCCGTCGATCCATACACAAAATACTGGGCGAAAGTGAGCCTGCAGCGGATGCTGGACATCACGGCGAATGCGCCGGTGTCACCGCCGCCGGAACCGCGGCCGGAGAAACATGACCGTTTCAATCTCCGGGTTTTGGCGCGCAGTTAACAGCGAACAGACGCTATACTGGAAAAACCATGAGCACGCTTTTCCCGCCCCCCATCTACCGCCCGGACGGCACTACGATCCGCCGATGGACTGCCGAAGAATATCTTCGCCTGGCCGACCTTGGCTTTTTCATCAACCAGCGTGTGGAGCTCATCGACGGAGAAATCATCCAGAGGTCGCCGATTCGCAACCCGCATGCGGCGGCTGTTACGCGCCTCACCAGCCTGCTTTCCGCCAAACTTTCCGAAGACCGATACTGGGTGCGTGTTCAGGCAACACTGGCCCTGGGCGACGAGAGTTATCCTGAGCCGGACATTGCGGTCGTGGACGGCCCTGTCACATCGGAAGGTCCGATTCCGAGCGCTGCATTGCTCGTAATTGAAGTCAGCGATTCCACTCTCGCACTGGATCGCGGTCGAAAACTCTCTCTCTACGCCAGCGCGAACATCGCTGAATATTGGGTGGTTAACGTCGTCGATCGCGAAATCGAGGTGCACCGGTCGCCGGTGGCCGACAGCGCCAGCCATTTCGGCCACCGTTACGCCCTCACGCGTGTGGCTCGACCTGGCGACCAGATCTCGCCACTCCTCGATCCTTCCATTACCTTCGGTGTGTCTCGCGTGTTCGCCTGACCTCATGAACTGTTAATTCTTCTTCCTCCCCCCTCAATTCTTTCGCACTCCTCCGGCGTTGACCTCCTCCGCAGCCGGTAGCAGAATGTCCTCGCGTTCATCTCGCCCCGGCTCTCTTCACGAAAGGCGGCCATCATGCCCTCCGGCGTCTCGAACCAATCCTTCGCAACCGAAACCAAACAGCAATCCACCGGCAAAAAACTCCGCGTCGCCCTCATCGGCGCCGGCGGCATTTCGGATCTCCATCTGAATACGCTGAAGAAGTTCGGCGACGTCGAAGTTGTTGCCGCCACGGACGATCGGCGCGAACGCCTCGACTGGGTGCGCGAAAAGCACGGCATCACGGCCCTCTTCACCAGTTGGAAGGAAATGCTCAAAGCCGTGAAGCCGGACGCCGTCGACGTCTGCACCCCCAACGGCCTCCATGCGCCCGCCACGATCGATGCGCTCAACGCCGGCGCCCACGTCATGACCGAAAAACCCATGGCCATGACACCCAAAGAATGCCAAAAAATGATCGCCGCCGCCGCGAAGAACAAAAAGAAACTCGCCGTCGGCTTCCAGTACCGCTTCCACCCCAGCACGCGCTTCCTCAAGCAGGCCCGCGATGAAGGCGAGTTCGGCAAAGTCATGTTCGTCAAATGCCAGGCCCTTCGCCGCCGCGGCATTCCGAACTGGGGCGTCTTCGGCCAGAAGCATCTCCAGGGCGGCGGGCCGATGATCGATATCGGCGTCCATGTCATCGAAATGGCCCACTACGTCATGGGCTCCCCGAAACCGATCGCCGCCTCCGGCAACACCTGGACCTACATGGGCAACAAGCCTTCGACGATCGCCAGCCCGTGGCCAAACTGGGACTACAAGACGTACACGGTCGAAGATCTTGCGATCGGTCAAATCCGCTTCGACAACGGCGCGATCCTGCAGATCGAAGCCTCCTTCGTCGCCCACATCGAAAAAGACGTCTGGAACTTCACCCTCATGGGCGAAAAGGGCGGCTGCACCTGGGACCCGGCCGCCGTCTTCACCGACCACGCGGGCCACATGATCAATTACTCGCCCACCTACACCGGCGACGGTTCCTTCCCCGCCCTCTTCGACTACAAACTCCGCAACTGGGTCGACGCCATCCTCTACAACAAACCCCTCGAAGCCCCCGGCGAAGCCGGCCTCGCCGTCCAGAAAATCCTCGACGGCGTCTACCGCAGCGCCGAAGCCGGCAAGGAAGTAAAAATCGACTGATTCCGTCTAACAAGGAGATTCCATGGGAGCTTCGGTCGTAGGAATCTGGAAAGGAATTACCCAGGACCAACTCGCGGACCAGCCGTCCTTCTATAACGATTGCAAAGCGTGGGGTGACTGGATGGCAGAACGATATAACCATCCGGAGTTGCTTGCGCTTCACAAAAGGTTGGGTATCGAGCCGTTGTTATCGCACGCCACCGAAGGGATGAATGAACGCGAGGTGAATTGGGTTTCACCGGAGCAATTAGCGATCGCGGCATCCCGACTCCGTGAGATGGTTTTGGCCAAAGACGAACGTGTGCAACCAATGCTCAAGGTTTATTCCCAAAACGCAAACAATGTCGATCCTATCGAGGATGAATTCGCTCGGGATCTATCCGACGTTGCGGCAATCGCCACTTTTGCCAAGGAACATGGGGTAAAGAAGATGACGTTGGAAGTTAATTGGTGATCGCGCAGTCGCCGCGTCTCAGTCAAAGTCATTGGCCGGTCGGATACGACCCCGAACAGTAGGAATCAAGAATCAGATGAGCCGCGCAGCAAAAAGAAATTGTCGCAAATCCCCGCCGAAGTCTTACGCCACCCTCATACAAGTCTTTCCATTATTCCCCCTGCACGACGAAGTGGACTACGACAACGCCCTCGAAGTTGCGGAATCTCTCGTCGGTCTCAGCGAAACGACCGACGACCAGGCCGATTACCTCGACGTCCTCACCGACATCATTCAAAAATACGAGTCGCAGCATCACCCCGTGAACGGCCGCAGCACGCCGCTCTCATCCCTCAAACACATCCTCGAAGAGCGCGATATGACCGCATCCGACCTCGGCCGCCTCCTCGGCAACCGCGCACTCGGCAGTGCCATCCTCCGCGGCGAGCGCGAACTGAGCAAAACCCACATCCGTATCCTTGCCGATTACTTCAAAGTCAGCACCGACCTCTTCATCGCCTGACTATTTCCCCACGGTCCCCGCCGGTATCGACCGATCCCCCTTCGGCGCCCGCGGCGGCCCCTTCTTCAACTCCTCACGCATCGTCTCATCCTGCCCCTCATACACCTCCATCGGCGCCCCCACCCGATACGTCCACACACAGGAATCCTCCACCACCTTCCCCTCCTTCACCCCACGCGCCACCACTTTATTCTCCCCCTCCTTCAACCCCACCGAATCCCACAAAAACACACAATTCTCCCCACTCCTCTTCCCTACACTCTCCCCATTCACCACCAACTCCACCTCGGGCACATTCGCATACACCTTCACCGCAATCCGCTCCAACCCGCGCACGGTGAACCGCGACGAATTGATGTGCACCATTGGCTCATCTGTCCAATTCGCCTTGTAATAATAAAACGCATCCTTCCGCGTCTTCCGGTCATACGTCACCAGCCCCTTGTCATTCCGTCCCGCATGATCCCCCTCCTTCCGCTGATCCGCCGCAAAATCAAACAGCACCCAGATGTACGTCCCCCAGATCGAACTCTTCGCCTTCAGCGCCGGCCAATACGCCTCATGAAACAAACACTGGTACTCCTCCGTGTGATCCATCCGCACCGGATGCTCCGAATGAAAAAACACGCTCGACCCCGCCCCGTACTCGCTCATCGCCTCCGATCCCTCCCCCTGCAAAAACCTCGGCAAATCCGCAAACTCCCCGCTGTACCACCCGAAATACCGATTCTTCCCCCACGTGTCCGTAATCCCCGGCCACTCCCGCCCCTTCCCCGCGAACGCCAGCGTCGTCATCCGCGTCGGATCTTCCTCGTGCGCAATCGCATTCATCTCCGTAAACAGCTTCGTCGGATTTCCCCCGCCTGTGCCCACTTCATTCCCCATGCTCCAGAAGCAAACCGATGGATGATTCCAATTCTGCCGAATCAACTCCCGCTCCTGCTGCTCCGCGTGCTGCGTAAAAGCCTCATTCGAAGTAATCGAATTCACCACCGGCACCTCCGTCCACACCACAATCCCCGCCCGATCGCACAGATCATAAAAATGCGGATGATGCTGATAGTGCGCCAACCGAATGCACGTCGCCCCAATCTCCTTCACAAACGCCATGTCCTCATCCAACTGCTCATCCGAAATCGCCCACCCCTCATCAATCCAATCCTGGTGCATGTTCACCCCATGCAGATGGTACGGCTGCCCATTCAGCATGAACCCCTTCTCTTTGTCGATGGCGAACGTGCGAATGCCTAGCGGCTGCGTCACTTCATCCACCCCCCGCCCATCCCGCTTCACCTGCACCACCACGCTGTACAGATACGGATCCTTCCGCCCATTCCACAGGTGCGGCTGATCAACCGTCAGCGCGTTCTCCACCGCCTCCGTCTGTCCCGCTCCCACCAGAGCCGGTGCCTCGGCATGCGCAACACTGTTCCCGCTCGCATCGCGCACATCCACCGCCACGAGCGCCGGCGTCCCGTTCGCCGAATCATTCTTCACCAGCGTCCGCACGCTCACCTTCGCTGATGCATCGCTGATCTCCGACGCCCGCACCCGCACTCCGGACGACGCAAAATCCATCGCCGACACATGCAGCGGATCCAGCACCATCACCTCCACCTTGCGATAAATCCCCCCGAAAAACGTGAAATCCGCCGACAGCGGCGGCGACTCCTTGTCCGCCTCATTCGACACCCGCACCGCCAGCGCATTCTCCCCCGCATGCAGCAGCGATGTCACATCAAACGCAAACGCCCCAAACCCGCCCACATGCCTCCCCGCCGACCTCCCATTCACAAACAACTCCGCCCGCCGATTCGCCCCCGCAAACCGAATCACCACGCGCTTGCTCAACATCTCCGGCGTCACCTCGAGCCCCGTCCGATACCAGCACGCAATCTTCGCAAAATTATTCCCCCCATCCTCCCCATCCAGATTGTTCCAAGTGTGCGGCACCTTCACCGGTTCCCACGCCGCCGCCTTCATCACCGCCCCCACCTCCTCCCGCGAATCCCCCTTCAAAAACTCCCAACTGCTCAATGTCTTGACCTCCCGCCCCGCCGTATCACTCTCCAACTTCCCCCCGCGCCCCGCCTCACTCTGACACCCCGCCAGCACCGCAACCATCAACGCCGCCGCCGCCGCGCGCCAATTCCAAATCGTCATCCGTTTCTCCAAAACCGCCAAAACCTCTTCGTGGTCTTCGTCTCTTCGTGACTTCGTGTTTACGTCGTCGTTGCCCCCGCCACACGCCCCACACACTCCCTCAACGCCGGCCCAGGATTCTCCACATCCCCCTCATACTCCAGCGTCACCGCCGCCAATTTCGACGACTTCATCACCGCCCCCATCATCTCCTTCAACTTCAAATTCCCCGTCCCCACCACCACATCCTCCGGCCTCCCATCCCGATGAAACACAAAATCCTTCACATGCGCCGAATACAACCGCCCCGCAAAAATCTCCGCCGCCCACTTCACCGGCTCCTCGCCCGCCTGCATGCACCACGCCGTATCAATGCACAACCCGATCCGCTCCCCCGTCGTCGCAAACACCTGCTTCAGCATCATCGCATTCCCCAGCCAGTCATACCCCCCGTGATTGTGCACCCCCAGCACCAGGTCATATTTCTCCGCCAGTTTCTCCGCCACCCGATACGCCGCTGGAACCGCCGCCACATCGAACGTCGCACTGATCATCTTCGCCCCCGCCATCTTGCAGAACCGGAACCACTTCTCCTCCGTCGCCTCATCCCCCCGAAATGTCTGAACCCCGATGCTCGTAATCTGCACCCCCGCACTCTTGAATTGCTGAATCGTCCCCTCAAACGTCGCTTCGCTGTTAAAATCCACATGCACCGCGCACACCTCCACGCGCGACAACCCAATCCCCTTCACCTGCTCAATCAGCGCCGGCACCGCCTTGAAATTCCGAAAGCACCAACTCTGCACCCCCAACTGCGACTTCACATCGAACATCGGAAACCCCTTCATCCAGAGAAATGACGCCCGCCGCCTCGGGCGGCGCGGGGCCTATGTGCGCTCAACATCATAACCCCGCCCCCACTCAAGCACCGCTCGTCAAAAAACTCCCATCACAAACCGTCCTCACCCGCTTCCCGCTCCGGCTCTGCAACTCCACCTCCCCATGCCCCACCACTATCTCCTTCACATGATCAAACCCCGCCGGCACCGCGGCCACGCCGAAAATATAATTCACCACCAGCGGCCGCTTCGGATCCATCGCCACGCACGTCCGCACCCCGCGCCTCGACAGCGAATTCCTCCCCGCCGACTCCGCCAGCCCCGAATGAAAGTACCCCGTGATATCCTCCAACCCCATCACATCCACATGCCGCCCGCTCCACGGCGCGTAATACCGTCCCCCGTTCGACAGCCAGAACAACGTCGACGCCAGCACTTGCGGATCTTTCAGCGTATAAAAGACAAACCCCTCCTTCGGAAACACCACCGCCGTCCACCCCATCACGTCGCGCGGATCATTGACGTTGATCACGATATCCTCAAACCCCCGCCGCGCCGGATACCGCGTCAAATCCGCATACCCCCCAAACACCGTCGGCACCCGCTTCAAATCTTTGAACACCGCCCCCGGCACGAGCGCCGAATAGCCCTTCCCCTCCGGCCGCTCCGTCGGCTCCACCCACACCTGCCGCAACTTCGCCCGGCTCGTCGATACCAACCCCTCGCTCCCGAACTTCACCATCGCATGATGCCCAAAATCCATCGGCCCTTTCATCCCCGACACCACATGCTTCTGATACACCACCGTCTCCCCATCCCGCAGCATCACAAACTTGTCCGCCCGCCCCTTCCGCCCCGTCCCCTTCCTTCCCACCCCCCCCAGTTCCAGCGAACAATGCAGCGTCGTCATCCCCTCATACCGGCTGTACGTCTCCAGCGCCCATCGCTCGTTCGCCGTCTCCCCGTGCAACTCATACTTCTCCCCCCGATACCTCGTCCCATTCGCCCCGAACGGCATGCAGAAAAAATCCCCGCGCAACACCCGAATGATAGCCGGCAAACTATTGTCCTCCGGCTCCTCATTCCACGGCGCCACCGACAGCGGCGCAATCTTCCGCCCGTCCACCTCAAATGTTACCGGCCCAATCTGCCCGCCCACCTCCGTCATAAACGCATGCGTCTTGTCCGAAGAAACCTCCCACGAAGGCTGTCCATGCACCACCATCGTCGACCGGCTTGCCGCCATAACCTTTTCCTTCCGTATAAAGCCGGCGATGCGGGGGGGGGTATCGCCGGAATGTGCTTTCCCAGCAGCAACGCGACCCGAATTCAAAGCGCCGCCATCGCGTCAATACGTCCGACCCCGCGCCGGAGTGCCGATTTGTCACCGCCGCCGAGTCAGGAAGCAACCGCTTCCCAACCGCAGCGACATTTCAAAAAACCACGCGAATTGCCCGGGAACTCCCACCCTTCCCGCGGCGTTCGATTATAAAGCGTGGCTCTGGTCCGGCAATCGCATGGTAGAGATTTACCGCCCAGTGTAGCGAAATATTGTCCGTTGGCGCTTCACCTTCCTCCTGTCGATGCGCCCCAAAAAGCCGGCGATGGTCTCGCCGGTATGTGCTCTCGCTTGCAAGAACCATGGCCCGTTCGAGCGAACGCCGGTTCTTCAAAGAGCCCTTTAGTTAGAAGGGAACCCCCATGCAACGCTACTGTGTCCTCGTCGTCGAAGATGACCCCGGCAACAAACGCGTCCTCGCCAACATCTTCAAATCCTCCGGCTGCATCGACGGCATCTTCGAAGAGAACGGCGACTGCATCCTCGACATCATCCGCGCCTGCACCGTCGACCTCATCCTCATGGACATCACCCTCACCAACTCCACCCTCCACGGCGAACCCGTCGACGGCCTGGAACTCACCCGCCAAATCAAAAAACTCAACTGCAACCCCATGCCCCCCGTCGTCCTCCTCACCGCCCACTGCATGGCCGGCGACGCCGACCGCTTCCTCAACGCCTCCACCGCCGACGCCTACATTGCCAAACCTCTCCAGGACGTTGAAGGCTTCATCGTCTGGCTGTCGCTGACCGTCGAAGAATTCCGCGCCCGCCAGGGCGCAGCGGCCGTCGAAGCCGCCATCGTTTAAATGTTCGGAGCTCCGCCTCCAGGCGGCTTGAGTGGGGGGCAACGCAGCGCACTTACCGCGCCGCAGTGCGACGAAATGTCTTCGAAAGTTCCTGATAAACCTTCCCCCACGGATCGCCGCGCGACCCCTGCCGCGCCGAGCGCTGTGCCCGCGTATCCTGTTCCCCCCCTTCAGAACCAGCGGCACCCTCCCCCAGCCGCTCCCAGAGCAGCATGAGGATTTGCCTCTGCTCCGCCGGCGGTAAAGCAAGCAATTCTGCGATAACATCGTCCTTTAGCATCCGCCTCAGCCTAACAAGACACATCGCGTAAAACAATATAAATGTCGACATAAATATTTCATCATGTCAATACCAAGCCGTCGTCATGCAGGAGGACCCCCATGCACTCCCGCCCATCCCGCCGCGACTTCGCTTAACCGATGCTCGTTAACCTACTTGGAGATTCTGCCACGAAGTTCGTGATATACATTGTCCCACGGTTCCCCCCCGCGAGCCGTGGTGCTCAATGCGATCCAGGCGACTGTCCAATTCCTGTTCCTGTTCAAATGGCAGTTGCGTTTCTTCCCTTTATCGCTCGCGAAGCAGATCGTAAACCCCCTGCTGCTGATCCCGTGACAACGCAAGAAACCCTGCAATCACCGTTTCGGTGTCCATGCAATTAATCAGCAGTTACTTCCTGTCGGCACAATGCGTGCTAAAATCCCGTGCATGCTCACCACCCGCGTAAAAATCTGCGGCATTACCCGCCCCGAAGACGCCGCCCTCGCCGCCGAACTCGGCGCCGACGCCATCGGCCTGAATTTCATGGCTGGACCGCGCCGCATTACAGTGTCAGCAGCGCACGCGATCCTCGAAGCAACTCCCGGCTTGGTAAACGCGGTTGCACTTTGTCGAGGCAACCAGCAGGCGAAGGCCGATGATCCACTAGGACTGTTTGATGTCGTCAACGCATCTCCTCGATTGCGCGTAACCACGTTTCAGTTGTACGGGGCATCCGTTCAGCTTGCAGCAGACATCGCAGAGCCTTTTCAATGTTGGTTCGTCTTTCCGATCACCAGCCGCGAGTCACTGATCCAGCCCACTATCATGAGTTCCAATGTAAGTGGCGTTTGGCCGCGCTCAGTAACCGGCGTTATCTTCGACACTGCCTCCGAAAAACTCGGCGGCACCGGCCAATCCTTCAACTGGAACTGGATCGCCGAGGCCCGCGCCGTCGGCGAACTCGACAACCTCCCCCCCCTCATCCTCGCCGGCGGCCTCACCCCCGACAACGTCGCCGACGCCATCCGCATCGCCAAACCCTACGCCGTCGACGTCTCCTCCGGCGTCGAAATCCCCAACAAACCCGGCATCAAAGACCCCCTCAAACTCCGCGACTTCATCCAAGCCGCCAAATCCGCCCGCTAAAAAAAAACAACGCACTCCCCTCTGAAATCTCAAATCTCAAATTCCTTCGCCCCATCACTTCTCTGTGCTCTCTGTGTCCTATGTGGCGAATTCCCGTCTTCGTGGTCCTTCGTGCACTTCGTCTTTCCGTCCCCCCGCGCCCTCACGGCACCTGCAAATCCCCCACCCCCACCCGCTGCTCCACCCGCACCGCCCCTTCCGAATCCCGCAACCGCAGCGTCACCATCCGATGATCCCGCTGCCCCACAAAATCAATCGTCCCGAAATTATTCTCCACCACCGGCCCCGCCACGCGCTGCGCATCCGCTCCCGCATCCCCCACGCCCTTCCCCACCAGGCACGAACTCGTCAGCTCCAGCAACGGATAATGCGTCGGCGAATCCTTCGCCCCGATCCCCGTCAGCTCCCCATACCCCCGATTTGTCCCCGTCACAAATATCACCCCAGAAATCCGCTTCTCCCCCAGCCACTTCAGAAAATCCCCCTGCTCCGGCTGAAACGCAGCCCAGGTATCCGAAGGCGCCCCCGCTCCCGCACTGTTTCCATTCGCCGCCACATCATTCGCCAGCAACTGCGATCCACACGCAATCACCTTGAAATTCGCCGTGCTCTTCATCAGCCCCTGCTTCACCCACTCCAACTGCGCCGCCCCCAGCATCGTTCGATCTCCCTGCATTTTCCCTGCGGGTCCCTCAGGATCCCGATGCGACCGCGAATCCAGCACAAAAAAATCCGCATCCCCCAGCGTGAACGTGTAGTAACACCCCTGGTCGTTCGCCGTCCCCCAATCCGGGTTCGGCCAGAATTTCTGAAACGCCGACCACGCCTCCCCCGCGAACGGAAACGTCCGGTCCGAATTCGCCCCGCCAAAATCCCCATCATCCCACGCCGCATAGCACGGCACCGTCCGGAACAGCTTCTGCAACTCCGGCAGCTTCCGCACTTCCGAGTACGTATCCGCAATCAACCGAAACGCCTGCCGCCCGTTCCGCATCCCGCCCTGATCAAAACTCGGAAACGGATGCGGCAGATACGCCGTGTTCCCCAGAAACAAAAACGCCCGCGGCCTCACGTCGTCCACCGCCTTGAAAATTGTCGCCCGGGCCCCATGCACATCCACTCCGCTCCCAAACGCCACCGTCGTCACCGCTTCATCCCCCACCGGCGGGTCCGTCCGAATCACGCACTGCGTCCCGTTCACCGCCACCGGATTTCCCCCTAGTTTCAGCTCAATCCGATACGCCTTGTTCGGATCCAGATTGCTCAACGGAATATCCCCCGTGAACGGCGAAGGCCCCGTCGGGTCCGTGCTCAACGCACACACCGGCGCATCCGTCGCCAGGTCAAAACACTCCACAGAAATTTCTTCCGGCACCGACATCTGCAGCCAGATCCGCGCGCTCTTGTCCGTCACATGCCCCACCATCGGCCCCGCCGTAATGTCCGCCCCACTCGCCCCTCCTGACCCCACGCTCATCAGCAACAACCCCACCACAGCCGCAACCCCCGCCACTCGCCACAACTTCACCACATGTCTCTTCACAGCAGTTCTCCAGAAAAATTCGGCAAACCATCGTAGGCAGTAATCATCACCCCCCGCAAGCACCTCGCAAACTCCCCCCCAAAGCCCGGTGACTACCGCCGCCGCGATGAACACGCCGTGATGAACGCCTCGATGCGCGATCGACCCACACCCCAGCATAGCTTGCTCCATTTTCGATCCCTCATATCGTCATTCACCCGCGGCGCGCCCGATGCACCAGCGTCCAGAACGTCCCCCGCGCCCGTATGCCTACTGATGATTCACTGGGGGGGGCGCACCTCATCCGGATGGGAGCAATGTCCGCCGATTCCGCCAACCCCACCCCCTCACCTCTGCCCGACGCTACCCCCGCGCCCACACCGCCTGCGCCCTCCACACCCGAACCCACCGGCGAAGAAAAACGCCGCCTCCTCGAAGCCGAATCACTCCCCCTCATGGACCTCGTCTACTCCGTCGCACGCCGCATGGTCGGCGATGAAGCCCGTGCCGAAGACCTCGTCCAGGAAACCTACCTCCGCGCCTTCCGCTCCATCGACCAATACAAACTCGGCTCCAACTGCAAGGCCTGGCTCCTCACCATCCTCCGCTCCGTCTACATCGACGCCTCCCGCCACGTCCAGGCCCGCGGCGGAAACCACGAACAACTCCCCCCCGACATCTTCGCGCAAGCCGAACGCACCGACCTCCCCATCGACCCCGCCCGCTTCATGTCCATCCTCGACGTCATGGTCGACGACGATATCCGCGACGCCATGCTCCATCTCCCCGACCTCTACCGCGAAGCCTTCGTCATGGTCGTCATCGCCGAACTCCCCTACAAAGAAGCCGCCACCGTCCTCGGCGTCCAGGAAGGCACCGTCAAATCCCGCGTCTTCCGCGCCTGCCAGATGCTCAAAAGCCGATTGTGGAACTACGCCATCGAACGCCGCATCGCCAAACCCACCCCACCGCCCGAACCAAAACAAGAATAGCCCCACCTCGCCCGACGCCCGCCGCCTCGGGCGGCGCGGGGCCATTGTGCGCTCCACTTGCAACCACTATTCATCCTCACCCCCATTCTGAATTCTGCACTCTGAACTCTGAATTCCCCAATAACTAAATGCCCCGATGACTCAATGACTCAATCCTCCACTTCCCCTCACACCTTCCCCCCCCGGCAAATCCCCACAATCTCCTCCACCAGAGTCACCATCTGCGTAACCATCCCGCTCGTCGCCGCCATCCGCAGACTCTCCGCCCGCGTCGAAAACGAAAGCAAGCCGCACGCATGTGCCCCGCTGCTCAGACCCGCTGCAATCTTCGCAACGCTTTCCATCTCCCCATCCGAAAACGCCTTCTCCAATGCCTCCACCCGCGTATCCACCTGCGTCAGAAACTCATGCACCTGCTGGATCGCCGCCGTCACATTCTCCCCCGGCGTCGCGGGGGGGGCCGGCGGTGTGATCGCCAGCGGCGTCACCACATCCCCCTCCACCACATTCCCCACACCCGCTGGCTCCGCGTTGAGTTGATTCCCCTTGTCCGAATCCAGCAGCCGATCCGTCAGATCATTCCCGATGCACACGACACTCCTCCCAGCCTCCGAGCCGCCTCCCGTTTCATGCACGAACCGCGAAAACGCCACCGTCCGCTCCTGCCCCGCCTTCGTCCGCAGCGTCATCGCCACATCCTTCGCCAGCGCCTGCACCGGATGAATCGCCGAAATAAACTTCGGCACCTGCGCAAACAGCCGCCCCGGAAACAGCACCGCCCAGAAATTCTTCCCCACCAGCTCCCCCTCCGCATACCCCGTCACCCGCACCGTCTCCGGATTGCAATGCAGCACCGTCCCATCCGACTTCATGTGAACCACTAGCACCGGCAAATGCTGATACAGATTCGTCAGCAGATCCCGCCCCGGAGTCCCCGCATGACCCGCCTCATTCCGCTCCCCGTGACCCGTTTGCGACGCGGATTGAAGAGGAACGATGGGCGAATTCGAGGGGTCCGATGGGGGAAGCGGGGGCATGGGCGATGGGAAAGCAGATTCCACTCAGAAGACCTCTTCTCTCTCGACAGCCGATTTGCGCTGCCTGATTATGCCTCCAAAAGTGAGTACGGGCAAGAACGCATTCGGTTGCAACTTCTTTTTAAATAAAGATTTAAGTTATCGGTCCAACCCCGTCCCATAACCCGCCCGACGATTGAATCCCTACCCATCCAATAGGAAATCGCCAGCAGCACGCGCCCTTGGCTTAATTTCGCCTTCGCGTCAGAGCTCCCGCCCCCGCCAAGACACTTTGTGCTAAAGAAGCGCTAATTTTTACCCCATTTCAGGGCTGCCTCCTTTACTGCCGCCCTCCCCGCGCATTAATAAGAGAGATTCGAATGCAGGGCATCCCCCGATGACCGCATTCGTGGTGCTCACCGGAGTTTCCCATGACCGTCTTGGATGAAGTATCTGCGGGTCGCCAGCAAACCCCGCCGGGCGCTGCGTTTAACGCCGCACCGACCCAGTGGGCCAGCCGCGACCAGCGCCATTCCGATACGCCCCCAGCCGTCGAAGTTACCAACCTTGACCTCTTCTACACCAAGCACCAGGCACTCCACGGCATCAACCTCCAGATCCCCGAAAAGCAGGTCACCGCTTTCATCGGCCCCTCCGGCTGCGGCAAGTCCACCCTCCTCCGCTGCATCAACCGCATGAACGACCTCGTCGACAATTGCATCATCAAAGGCTCCATCAAAATCCACGGCCGGGAAATCTATATCCCCCGCCTCGACGTCATCGGCCTCCGTAAACGCATCGGCATGGTCTTCCAAAAGGCCAACCCCTTCCCCAAATCCATCTACGAAAATGTCATCTACTCCCTCCGCATCGACGGCGTCAAAAAACGCGCTATCCTCGACGAAACCGTCGAAAAATCCCTCAAATCCGCCGGCCTTTGGGATGAAGTCAAAGACCGCCTCCACACCTCCGCCCTCGCCCTCTCCGGCGGCCAGCAGCAACGCCTCTGCATCGCCCGCGCCATCGCCGCCGAACCCGAAGTCCTTCTCATGGACGAACCCTGCTCCGCCCTCGACCCGATCGCCACCAACAAAATCGAACAACTGATGGAATCCCTCCGCAAGCAGGTCACGATCGTCATCGTCACCCACAACATGCACCAGGCCGCCCGCGTCGCCGACATCACGGCCTTCTTCTACCTCGGAAAACTCGTCGAAGTCGGCCCCACCCAGAAGATCTTCTCCAACCCCTCCATCAAACAAACCGAAGACTACGTCACCGGCCGCTTCGGCTGATCACCAGTTCTCCAAATCCCCCACCAGCTCCTCAATCAAATCCTTCATCGTCACCAATCCAATGGCCCGCCCCTGCCGATCGACCACGATCGCCGCCGTCTGCCGCGCCCGCTGCATCAGCGTAATCGCCGAGCGCACCGACTGTTCGCCGATCAGCGTCATCACCGGCCGCACGTGATCCGACAATTTGAAGCTGTCAGCCGTCGTCGTCGCCTGCATTGTCAGCGCATCGAGCACATCGATGATCCCCAGCACTTCGGTCGTTGATCTTCCCAGCACCGGCAGGCGTGAGACGTTGTACCGCCGCACCAGCGCGCGAAATCCGTCCCGCGAAATGCTCGCCGGCACGCCCACCACCCGGTTCCACGGAATCATCACCTCGCGCACACTGATCCGCGCCAACCGCAGTGCCCGCTGCACCAGATCCTGCTGCGTGTTCGACAGCACACCCGTTGCCGTCGATTCCTGGAACAGCGACACGATCTCCGACCGCGGCCCCACCACCGGCGCCTCCACCTTCCGCGTCCGCACCAGCTTCATGCTCAGCCAGCTCAGCGCATTGACGATCGGCAGCAGCGGAATGATCGTGATGACTTTGAAGCACCATTTCAGCAGCGGCACCAGCCGGTAGGTCCAGCGGTCGGTGTGCGTGTGAAACAGATCCTTCGGCAGGATGTCCGCATACAGCAGAATCATCGGCGTCACAAACGCAATCGAGATCAGCCCCTGCAGCAGCTCCGAATACCCGCAATCCAAAAGAATCCCCGTCACTGACGCCGAAAACCCGAATTGGGCGATGTTCTGCAGAATCAGCAGCCCCTCAATGGGATACGTCGGCTTCTTGAGCCACTCGTCCAGCACCAGCGCGTTCGGATCCTTCTTCGCCGTTCGCAGCCGCAGCCGCACCTTCGAGAGCGAATACACCCCGATCTCCGCCCCCGAAAAAATCGCCCCAGCCAGCAGCGACACGCACGCCAGCGCAGACCACGCATAGAACTTCCACTCCGCCGGCAACCTCGCCGCCGCCGTCGTCGCCTGCGCAATCGCATGCATCACGTTCATGACCGCCCCTCCCCTTTCGTCTCGTTCCCCTTCGGCTCGGCCACCAGTTGCAGCCGCACCTTGTCCACACGCCTCCCGCGCATCGATTCCACTCGCATCTTCAAATGATCCAGCCGCACCTCGTCCCCCTCCCGCGGCAGCCGCTTCAAAATCGCCGCCAGCAACCCCGCCACCGTCGTCGTGTGCGTCGTCTCCACCCGCGCCCCGAACGCATCCATCCAGTCCGCCACCGACAAGTCCCCCGGCACGAGGTACTCATCCGTCCCCACGCGCTGGACCGCCGGCGCCGCCGCATCATGCAATTCCTGAATATCCCCCACCATTTGTTCCACCACATCCTCCAGCGCCACCACGCCGACGACCCCTCCAAATTCATCCACCACGACCGCGAGTTGCGTGCGCGTCTGCCGGAAATGCACCAGCAGCCGATCCAGCGTCTGCAACTCCGGCACAAATCGCGCGGGTTGCATCACGCGCCGCAGGTCCGCGTTTACCGTTCCATCTCCTGACTCCAGCAGCAGCGTCTTGGCGTACACGAGTCCGAGCAGGTTGTCGATCTGCCCTTCGTACACCGGTATCTTCGCGAGATGCGTCTTGCGGAAAAGCACCAAGAGCCGCTCCACCGGCTCCTTGATGTTGAACGCCACCATGTCCACTCGCGGCGTCATCACGTCACGCACTTTCAGGTCGGCAATCCGCACCACTTCCTGCAGCAGCTCGTTCTCCGACACATCGATCACCCCCTGCTTCTCAGAAAGCTCCAGCAGATCGTGCAGTTCCTCCGTCGAAAACCCGGCCCCGGTCCCCTTGTCCCGCCCGCCGCTGACGAGCCGATGCACCGGTCGCATGATGCCCACATCCAACGCCCGGCTGATCGGCCACAGCAAGCGCACCAGCGTCGCCACCGGCAATGCAATCAGCGGCGCGATGCGCGTGTTGTTCAACGACCCCACGACCTTGGGAAAAACATCGGCGACGTACGTCACCAGAAGCGGCGGTACGGCCACCAGCAGCACAATCACAAGGCGAGCCGTCCAGGTGGTGGTGTCACGCCCCGCCGACAGCACCCGCTCCAACCGCTCCAGCAATAGCGTGGAAATGACGAACACAATGATGTTGCAGGTCATGTTGCCCATCAGGAGGCTGGTGAGCAGCGACCGGGGATTGTCCATCAGGTTCGCCGCCATGACTTCCAGGCGGTTCTTCGATTTCTTCATGCGGGCCCGCTCGTGGCGCGAGAGGGAAAAGAGCACCGTTTCCGCGCCGGAAAAAGTCGCGGAAATGCACAGCAGCACCAGCAGCAGCACGAAGTAGAAAATGTTCTGCAGGACAAAACCCATCCGGTGTGGATTGTATATGCGCCGCTCCCGCGGTGGTAGAATCCGTTCGAGGCGGCGGCTTCTGATGCCGAACGCGTTGGACCTTCACATGCGAATCGCCACGATCTTCCTTCTTACAACGCTGTCGCTCACTGCCTGCGCGCCTGCATCCGCCACCGGCGAATCCCATCCCGGGCAGCTCGCCCGGAATCCCGACACGCTTCTTGCAATCCTCGCCAGCACTTCCACCCCAGATGAGTCCCGCCAGCACGCCGACGCCCTTCTGGTCCGGCAAAGCGGCAAAGGCGACCCCGCGCGCCTCGCCGTCCTGGAGCAACTGCTCTACGCCCCAGGCCATTCCGACGCGATGCGCATTTACGCGATGGACCAGCTTGCCGACGCCAGTCCTGCCCGCGCCGGCCACGCACTCGAACTTTATCTGCCGCGCTTCGAAGGGCCCGTTCTCGATCACGGCTGCCAACTGGCCGTCACGCTCGGCGACGCGCGTCTCATCGCGCCGCTCGCGCGATCCCTCGCCCAAACGGTGAAAGTGCGGGGCCAGGCGCCCGAGGAACTCCGCGCACGACCCGAATGGGCGGCGATTCAAAAGCTTGCGGGCAAAGATCCGGCGGAAGCGATGTACGATCTGATCAACAGCAGCACCGATCAATCCGCGCGCATCGCCGCCCTCGACGTCCTGCACGTGCTGCAATCGCCTGACGCGATCGCCGCCCGCCTCGGCAAAATGGAGCGTCACGATCCCTGGCTGGATGACCTCCGCTGGTACCTCGGGCTCTTCAATACGCCTCCCGTCGGTGCGACCGAATCGCTTTGGATGATGTACCTCCACAGGCCGGAGTTTGCAGCACTGGTCGCTCGCGCCGCTGAGCATCACCGTCTGCTCCTCAAGAACCCCGATTACGTCTTCGCGCCGCGATTCATCGCCGTCCTGGCCTATACCGACGACGCCACCATCACGGCCGGCAAAGCCCGTCTGCTCGCAGAACTTTCCCAAAGGCTCGCCACGCTGGCCCACGTGAACCGCACGCCGCAGTATGAGGGCGCACCCGACGACATCGACGAATCGCTGAAGGCCAACGAGCAAAAACTCTCGCTCTGCGATCTCTTTGCGATCAGGTTGCTCCTCAATGGTCTCAGCGATTCCGCCAACATCGCCGAGTTGCATCGCCAGGGTCTCGACGACCTCTCCGACACCACGACCGAACACGGAGGCCTGCTCTCGCTCCAGGACATCAATTCCCCAAGGCTCCTCATGACGCTCTACCCTCCGTACTACGCCTCCAACGATTTTGAATACATCTCGAGCGACAAACTCCTCGAACAAACCGCCGCCGGCATTGCCGAATACCACTTCCATTTTCAGGAGATCCACAATGCCGATCGCGCCGGCCCCGGCACCGGGGATCTCGGATACGTGCGCGCGCAGCACTTGAACGGCGTTGTGATCACCAGCATCGACACCCGCAAGATCAACATCGACTACTACACGCCCGACGGCGCCGTCGTCGATCTCGGCGTGTACGAGGTAAAATAATGGGCGCCACATGACAAATGACGAATGGCAAATGACGAATCGATGCTCAAATAACAAATCGACGAATGTCAGAAACTGCCCGTTTCGTCATTCCGACATTGGTCATTGGAATTTGATTCGTCATTCGTCATTTGTCATTTATCGTTCCTTGGCCTTCCTGCTTCTCCTCGCCACCACCGCCGCCGCCGACCCCGCCACCCAACCCCATAAAACCACATTGGCCGTCCTGCCCTTCTTCTCCGCCTCCGACAAAGACAAGCCCCTCGCCGAGAAGATGCGCTTCGCCGTCAGCCAGAAAATGTCCAACGACGCCAACGGCGGCAACGGAGGGGGGGGGGCGGGTCAGTTCGACCGCCTCGACAACGTCCAGGTGGAACAAATCATCTCCGCCCTCCAGCTCCCCTGGGAGACGTACACTCCCGACAATCTCCCCGGCGACGACGACCTGCAGAAACTTCTTTCCACGCTCAACGTCGACAAGACGATCATGGGCTGGGTGAAAAGCCGCACGCTGACGCTGCGCCTCTACGACGGGCAAATCCTCTCCAAAACCGCCTCGGTCGAAATCCCTTCCGACGAGGAATCGCCCAGGGCCGCCGTTGAGAAAATCCTGACCGAGCTCACCGGCGCGACGTTCGCCAAGCTCCGGCTGGTGGAGGCCGATCATTCGAATCCCGTAATCGAAAAGCGATTTGCGGAGCGTCCCAACCTCGTCCCCGATCCCTCCTTCGAACTCGCCGCCGCCGCTCCCGATCATGTCGCGGTGAATTGGCACAAGATCCTCGCGTCCGAAGACGTTCCGGTGAGGCTCATCTCCGCCGCCGACGCCGAACGGGTTCCGGAAGATTCCGTGGTCATCGTCCCCAAATCCGCCGCCGGCGACCGAAACGAGACCAACGGCCATTGCCTCATGATGCGGATGTCCAAAAACATCGCCGAGAACAACGGCCTCGCCTGCATCTCCACCTGGATACCCGTCGACAACAACACTAAATACCGCTTCGCCGTCCGCTACCTCTCCAAAGGTCCCACCGCCCGCCTCTTCCTCAAAGGCTTCGGCTATCTGCCGGACCAGTACGGTGGGGGGGCGAAGAAGAACGATCCCGAAGCGACACGCCGCCAGTTCTATGAGGCGGAAGTGCTGCCGCGAAAGAAAAACACATCCTGGGAAACCATCGACATGGACATCACTCCCTCCCCCCTGAAGCCCACCTACCCAAAGATTGAATGGATGCGCCTGGACCTCTACGTCTATCTCACGCCGGGCGACATCTTTTTCGATGATGTCACCCTCAAAAAAATGGACCCCTGAGCACACAACCTCCAAAGCAACCCGAAGCGTAAGCGCCGGCCCGTCCACCTTGCCCTAAGTGGGCGCTCGCATCGCGCAGGCGACAAACCGCGTTTCGGAAATGTCAAAAATGTATCATTCACCATCCCAAAGTTTTCTCTCCCCTGTTTGCGTTGCATTCGCGCAACCCATACGATTGATCCTTCGCCTCTCTGCGGGCCTTTGTCGTTACCAGGAGATTGTCAGTCGTGGATATCGCCGCCCTTCGTCAGCAGTTCCTTTCCGCTTTTCCCGATGCCAACACCAGCCAGCTCTTCGCCATTCGCGCTCCAGGCCGCGTCAACCTCATCGGCGAACACATTGATTACAACGACGGCTTCGTCTGTCCGATGGCCATCGACCGCTCCACGCTGATCATCTGCTCGCCGCGCAATGACGGCAAAGTCCGCATGCGCTCTGTCTACGCCAAAGAAACGGTGGAATTCCCGATCGACCGCGTCGTTCCCAAGGACGGTCCCGCTTGGGCGCTCTATCCGAAAGGCGCGGCCGAAGCGATGCGGCTGCGTGTGAAGCTTGCCAAAGGCATGGATGCACTCGTTGACTCCGACGTTCCGCTGGGCGGCGGGCTCTCTTCGTCCGCCTCCTTCGAAGTCGCCACCTCGCTCGCCCTGCTCACCCTCAACAGCCTCACGATGGATCTCGTGGAACTCGCTCTCGCCTGCCAGTGGGCCGAGCACAATTATCCCGGGATGCCCTGCGGCATCATGGACCAGTTCATCTCCGCCATGGGCAGGAAGGGGAACGCTCTTCTTATCGATTGCCGCGACCGCTCCACCCGGCATGTTCCGCTCGACGATTCCAACCTGCGTGTCGTGATCAGCAACTCCAACGTGAAACACGAGCTTGTCGCCGGCGAATACACCGCCCGCCGCCACCAGTGCGAAGCCGCACTCGCCTACATTCAGCGGAGAAACCCGACGATTAAATCCCTCCGCGACGTGTCGATGGATCTGCTCGAGGATTCGCGCCTCGGCATGGACCCCACCTGCTTCCGCCGCGCCCGCCATGTGATCACGGAGATCACCCGCACCGCCCACTTCGCCGACGCCCTCGCCGGCCGTAATTACCGCGCGTGCGGTGAATACATGTATGACTCCCACGCCTCGCTCCGTGACGACTATGCCGTCTCCTGTCCGGAACTCGACGCCCTTGTCGATATCGCCCGCAACGTCCCCGGCGTCTTCGGGGCACGCATGACCGGCGGCGGTTTCGGCGGTTGCATCGTCGCGCTCTCGACAGCCGATGCGGTCCAACCGCTCACCCTGGCGATCGACGCCGAATACCCCAAGCGCGCCAACGGAAAGAAGGCGACGACGTTCGCCACCGTGGCTTCCGAAGGGGCCCACGCGACCCCGATCAAATAATGATGCCTGCCCGCCCTTCGCGCTTGATTGTCACCCTTTCCAAACCGATGTTCCGGTGGTCCGCTCGGCCAGCGGCGCGGAAGATGCCTGACTCCTCACCTCTGCAATAACCGCCGGCTTCCATCTTTAACCCCAATTCGATACCCTGACCGATAATCCTTCAACGGATTACTCTTTCCCCCTCAATCCACGCACGGAGGCAGGTTTTTCATGGATTCCCTCATCATCGAAGGCGGTTCCCGCCTTCGCGGCACCATCAAAGTCAACGGTTCCAAAAACGCCGCGCTCCCCATCATGGCCGGCGCTCTCCTCGCCAACGGTCCCACGTACCTTAAAGAGGTGCCGAACCTCTCCGACATCAACCACCAGATCAACCTCCTCCGCGAACTTGGCTGCACCGTGGAACGCCAGGCGGACGGCGAACTCAAAATCGAAGTCACCGACGAGAAAAACTCCCACGCCCGCTACGACCTCGTCCGCAAAATGCGGGCATCCATCTGCGTCCTCGGACCCCTCCTTGCCAAACGCAAGTACGCCCGCGTCTCCATGCCCGGCGGCTGTGCCATCGGCGATCGCCCCGTCGATATCCACCTCCGCGGCCTCGAAGCCCTTGGCGCTGTCATCGACCTCGACGGCGGTGACATCATCGCCCGTGCTGACAAGCTGACCGGTGCGGAGATATTCCTCGGCGGGAACTTCGGCTCCACCGTCCTCGGCACCGCCAACGTCATGTCCGCCGCCACCCTCGCCAAAGGCACGACCACCATCGAATCCGCCGCCTGCGAACCCGAAATCGTCGACCTGGCCGACTATCTCAACGCCATGGGCGCCAAAATCACCGGCGCCGGCACCCCGCGCATCACCATCGAAGGGGTGGACGAACTCTCCGGTACCAGGCACACCGTGATCCCCGACCGCATCGAAGCCGGTACCTTCATGGTCGCCGCCGCCATCACCAACGGCGAACTCCACATCCAGAACGGCCGCCTCGATCATCTCCTCGCCGCCGTCGACAAGCTCCGCAACATCGGCGTCATCGTTGAACGTGAGAACGGCGGAGCTACCGTCGCCTCAGTCCGCCGCCTCGAAGCCTCCTCCCTCACCACCCAGCCTCACCCCGGCTTCCCGACCGACCTCCAGGCCCAGTTCATGGCCCTCCTCTCCATCGCCGACGGCAACTCCGTCATCACCGAAAAGATCTTCCCTGACCGCTTCCTCCACGTCGCGGAACTCGCCCGTCTCGGCGCCCGCCTCCACAAGGAAGGGTGCACCGTCGTCATCCAGGGCGTGAAACGCCTCATCGGCGCACCTGTGATGGCTTCCGACCTCCGCGCCTCCGCCGCACTCGTCCTCGCCGGATTGGCCGCCAAGGGGACCACCACCGTCATGCGCGTCTACCACATCGACCGCGGCTACGAGAGGATTGAAGCCCGCCTCAACACCGTCGGCGCCAAAATCAAACGCGTGAACCAGGAAGAACTCGAGCTCTGATCTCCACCCCGCCCCGACTTTGAAAAAACTGCGGCGACCAGTTCGTCCCGGGGGCCCATACCCGTTAAAATGATCCGTTTCGTCTCGCACCCCCTTTCATGACAGGCGGATCATGCCCCAGATTACCCTCACTCCTCAGCAGATCGTTTCAGAACTCGACAAGCACATCGTTGGCCAGGCCGCCGGCAAGCGCGCGGTGGCCATCGCCGTGCGCAATCGCTGGCGCCGCCAGCAGCTTCCTCCCGATCTCGCCCAGGCCGTCATCCCCAAGAACATCCTTATGATTGGACCCACAGGTGTGGGCAAGACGGAAATCGCGCGCCGGCTCGCCTCTCTGACAGGCGCCCCCTTCATCAAAGTGGAAGCGACCAAATACACCGAAGTCGGCTACGTCGGACGCGACGTCGAATCCATGGTCCGCGACCTCCTCGAAATCGCCATTCGCATGGTCCAGCAGGAGCAGGCGGCGGCCTTGCGCGAGAAAGCCGCCACCGCAGCGGAAGACCGGCTCGTCGATCTCCTTCTGCCCCTCGAAGAACAAGGTTACTCCAGCGATCCAGAAGAACAGGAGCGGCGACTCCGTTCCCGCGAGAAGATCCGTTCCGGTCTGAAGACCGGCGCCTTTGATGGCGCGACCGTCGAAATGTCCATCACTGAAAAAGCCCAGACCGGAAACCTTCTCGGCATGATGGGCATGGACCAGATGGACGCCATGGGCGGCGGAGGCCTCTCCGAAATGTTCGAACGCCTCATGCCCGGCAAAACCCACCGCCGCAAAATGCGCGTCCCCGACGCCCGCGAATTCCTCATGCTACAGGAAGCCGAAAAACTCATCGACCGCGAATCCGTCCTCGCCCAGGCCATCGAACGAACCGAAAACTCCGGCATCATCTTCATCGACGAAATCGACAAGATCGCCGGCGCTGAATCAAAGTCCGGCCCCGACGTCTCCCGCGGCGGCGTCCAACGCGACCTCCTCCCCATCGTCGAAGGCTCCACCGTCACCACGAAGCACGGCCCGGTGAAGACCGATCACGTCCTGTTCATCGCCGCCGGCGCCTTCCACAACGCCAAGCCCTCCGACCTCATGCCAGAACTCCAGGGCCGCTTCCCGATCCGCGTGGAACTCTCCGACCTGACGAAGGACGATTTCGTCCGCATTCTCACCGAGCCCGAGAACTCCCTGATGAAGCAGACCATCGCGCTGCTGTCGACGGAACAGGTGTCGCTGGAGTTCACCGAGGACGCCATCGACGCCATCGCCGAATTCGCCTACAACGTCAACCGCAAGACGCAAAACATCGGCGCCCGCCGCCTCAACTCCATCATCGAACGTGTCTGCGAGGAACTTTCCTACAGCGCCAGCGAACGCCGCGGCGAAAAGCACACCATCACCGGCCGCAACGTCAAGGACCGCCTGACGAAAATCACCGCCGAGGACGACCGCTCTAAAACGCTTCTCTGAGCCCCGTCTCGAATCTCACGCGCTCCCGACTTTCGCCGCCTGCCCATGGATCAGCAGGTCCACAGGCTTGATCTTCTTCTTGTATTCCCCCGGCAGCTTCATCGCATACCGCACCGTTTTGCTGTGATCCCCAAACTGCCGCTTCGGGTTGTACACCTGTTTAAACTTGAAGAGCATCCGCAGAAAATTCGTCTGCCCGTGCATCAACTGCCGCGCCAACAGCCCGCTCACCGCGAACGCCGTCTTGATCCCCATGAACTTCCGGTTGATCAAATCCTGCGTCCGCACCAGTTCCTCATAAAACTCATTCAACGGCAGTTTCGTCGGCAGCACCGCATGCTGCACATCAAAGAGCCGGTAATCCCGCGAGGTGAGTTCCCGCGTCTCCGTGTGAAACAGTTCCGTGCCCGGATAAGGCGTAGCGACGGTCAAATGCACGATCTCCGGCACCTTTGTCGCCCACTCGCGCGCCCGCTGAAAATCCTCGCGCGACCAGCCCGGATCCGTGATCAAATTGATCGCCACATCGATCTTCAACCGCCGCGCCACCTCCAACGCCTCAAAATTCTGGTTCGGCGTGATCCGCTTCCGAAAAATCTTCAACTGCTCCGCATCCAGCGACTCAAAACCCAGGAACATGTACGCCAGCCCCATCTTCGACCACCGCTTGAACACCTCCTGATTTTTGATCAGCGTGTCGCACCGCGTCTCCAGGTAATACCGCTTGCGAATGTTCTTCTTCTCCACTTCATCCGCAATCGCCATCCCATGCGCGGCATCCACAAACGCCACATCGTCCACGATGAACAGGTTCGGCTCCCGTATTCCCGCCATCTCCTCCGCAATCATCGCCGGATTCGCCTTGCGATAGCTCCTCCCGTAAAACGTCCACGCGCTGCAGAACGAACAATCCCACGGGCATCCCCGCGTGAATTCGATCGACGCGCACGGGTCCAGCTCCCCGATGAAGTACTTCCGACGCCGCTTCGTCAGGTCCCGCGCCGGCCGCACGAGATTGAGATCGCTCCCCAGCGACGCCCGCTCCCCCATCATCGTTCTCGTCGCCACCCCCTGCAGTCCATCCACGTGCGGAATCTTTTCCAGCATCGCCGGAACCGTCCGCTCCCCTTCCCCCATCACAATACAATCGAGGTTCCCCTCCCCATGTTGCAGCACCTCTTCCGCCACGAACGACACGCTGTGCCCCCCCGCAAAAACAAAGCATGAAGGATGCTGCCGCTTGATCCGCTCCGCCAGGTCCAGAACTTCCGGAATATTTGCCAGATAATTCAGTGAGAACCCAATCGCGTCCGGCTTGAAACGCTTGATCGCGTCAAACAGATCCTGATGCTTGAAGATCTGCAGATCCAGCAGTTCCACCCGGTGCCCCGCCTGACGCACCGCCTCCGCCACGCATTCCAGTCCCAACGGCTCGAGTCGCAGGTAGACTTCCGAATACATCAACCCGCTCGGGTGCACCAGCAGAACATTCATCAATATTCCCCTGATAGATGCATCTAAATCTTTCGTTAGGCCGCAATGATGACTTCCTCACCTCTCCCCGTCCATACAAAACTTCCGATTTAGCAATTTCTTCTTCACCGCCCCGCCTTCCCGATGTCGCTCAGCTTCGCTCCCCCTTCCCGTGCATTTCCGCACCCTTTCGCTACAATTCTCCATTCGTCCAGAATGCGGAGTAGCCATCCCAGTGCCTGACCAAGTCGATATCTCCATCATCGCCCCCGCCTACAATGAACTCGACAACGTTGAACCGCTCGTCGAGCGCATCCGCGAAGTCTTTGAGCCCACCGGGCTTGTCTACGAAGCCGTGATCGTCGATGACGCCTCCACCGACGGCACCCGCGAAAAACTCCTCGCGCTCCATCAGAAATACCCCTGGGTGCGCGTCATCTCCCTCGCCAAAAACTCCGGCCAAACCGCCGCCATGGACGCCGGCTTCCGTCACGCCCGCGGCAAAATCTTCGGCACCGTCGACGCCGACATGCAGAACGACCCCGCCGAAATCGCGCGCCTCATGAAACTCCTCTCCCCCGACGTCGACATGGTCAACGGCTGGCGCAAGGACCGCCAGGACAAAAACAAAGGCATGCGCCTCATTCAGACCAAAATCGCCAACGGCATCCGCAACTGGCTCTCCAATGACAACATCCAGGACTCCGCCTGCGGCCTCAAGGTCTACAAACGCGAATGCCTCGACGGCCTCACCCTCTACAAAGGCATGCACCGCTTCTTCCCCACTCTCGTCCGCATGCGAGGCTTCAATGTCATCGAAATCCCCATCTCCCACCACCCCCGCCTCACCGGCACCACGAAGTACAAATTCGGCTCCCGCGTCTTCCGAGCATTCGTCGACCTTCTCGCCGTCCGCTGGATGAAAAAACGCGTCATCCGCTACTCCGCCACCGACCTCACCGCCCCTGTTGGCAAAGGGGAATGAGCCCTGTATTGTAGAGAGCTCCCGTTGTTTCCACTCCTTCAGAGGTCCGGGTGACAAACCAGTCTTATCGACAATCCAGCCCCCAGCTCGAAGGGCCCTCCGCCGTCGGTTATCTCGCCATTGTTCTCGCTTGGGCCGTCCCCGGCCTCGGTCACCTCATCGTCGGCGAACGTAATCGCGGCCTGCTTTTCGCATTCACCATCCACGCCCTCTTCGGCCTCGGCCTCATCCTCGGCGGAATCAAGGCCATAAACCCGCCCGACCAGCCCATCTGGACCTACACCCAATACCTCGCCGGCTGGCCCATGCTGATCTCCGGCCGCGTCGAACGAAGCTGGATGGGGCAGACTCCGCAGGAGCCCTCCCGATTCAACGATCTGATCCGAGAGTACGCAAGCAACCGCCCTTCCGCCACTGACAATTCCGAGGTCGAGGATCGAAAAGCCTACGCCCGGAAAATGTTCTCTACCTACCCGATCCTCACCTATCACCCCAAGATCCAGGACATCGGCTCGGTCTACTGCGGAATCGCCGGAATGCTCAACCTCCTCGTCATGTTTGATGTCCTGCTCCGCGTCACCGGCACGGAACGGGAAACTGCAGCCGATCGCAGACGCACACCCGTGGAGGTCGCCAAATGATGCCGATCTCCACACTCGCCTACACGATTTTCTTCGACGCAATCACCTCGCTCTTTCCCAACATGGATGAATACTGGCTCCTGCTGGTCATCCCCCTCGTCGTCGCCATCACCCTTGTTTACAAGGGCACGCGCATGAAAGAGCTCCGCACGCTCCCCCGCGATGCAACCATCATGTCCGTGCAGATTCTCGTCCTCATGGTCTTCGCCGCAGCGGCGCTCGGCGGCTTGTACTGGATCGCCGTCAGAGTGCTTTGAAGCCTTCCCAAACGCGCAGCATCAGACCGCAGCCTCAAAATGTTTAGCCGTCGATCGAAGATCGACGCGCGCTCCGCGAGATTTTCAGTTCGAAGCCCGATCAGCCGACGCCCGCTTCAAATACCGCCCCAGCAACGGCAAATCCGCCAGCTCCGGCATCCCGAAAAACCACGTGATCCCCAGGTACACCCCCGCGCTCGCCGCCACGATCAGCGGCAGCTTCACCAGCGCCGTCAAAATCTTCGCCCGCATCCCCACCGGGGAGAGGGCGGGGGCCGCATCCCACGGCAGGTGAATCCCCCGAATCAGCAGCCCCACCTCCACCATCACCAGCGTCGCCAGCAAACTCAATCCCACCGTCGTCCCCAGCGACCGAATCCCCAGCCGCCCAAGCCGCTTCCGCAGGATCGCCATCAGCACCATCGACTGCACCAGCGCGGAAATCGACGTCGCCAGCGCCAGCCCTCCCTCCTGCATGAACCACACCAGCGTGATGTTCAGCGAAAAATTCAACACAACCATCGCCACCGCCGTCTTCATCGGGGTCTTCGTGTCCCGCATCGCATAAAAGACACGGAGAATCACCAGTTGCGTCTCAAAGCACCAGATCCCCACGCAGAACCAGATCGTCGCCCACGCCGCACGGTCGATATCGCTCACCGACACGTCCGGCCCGGAATAAATCAGCGTGATCAGTAACCGCGAGACGATGATCATGCCAAACGAGGTGGGAAAGGAAAGGAAAAGCGTCTTGCGCAACCCCGCGACAAGCAGCCGCTTCATCTCCGGCACATCGTTCGATGCCGCCGCCTTCGAGAGCATCGGAAAAATCGCCGTCGCCATCGACACGCCGAAAATCCCCACCGGCAGCATGTACAGCCGCTGCGCCACAAATAGCTTCGCAAGCGCGCCCTTCCCCAGCGGCAGGTGAACGACATGCCCCATCAGCGTGAAAAAGTTGTTGTCGTTGTGCCCGTCCGACGAAAGCCAATACGCGATCTGCCCGTCCATGAACACGTTGAACTGCACCGCCGAGAGCCCGACGATCATCGGCAGCAGCGGCTTGAGTACCTCCCCGATCCCCGTCGACTTAAACCGCGTTGAGAGCTTTAGCCGCACCCCGCAGCGCCGCAACGTCGGCATCATCTGCAGCAGTTGCAGCACCCCCGCGACAATCACCGATACCGCCACCCACACCACGCGCTTCCGGATCGGATAGGCCGCCGTGTACATCATCACCGGCAGTACCGCCGCCGCCGCCGTCACGAGATTCAGAATGATCGGCGAAATCGACTGCGCCGTGAACCGCTCATGCACCGATGCAATCGCCGAATAGAGCGCCACCAGGCAGATCATGATGCAGTACGGAAGCATGATCGCCAGCATCAGGGCCGTGAACGCATTGTTGGGAGTGACCCGGCTCGACATCGCGATGGGAATCAGGATCAACTCTCCAAGAAGCGTGATCCCCCCGAGCACGAGAAGAAGAAAACTCGTCGTCGCCGCCGCCAGCCGATTCGCCGCCTCCTGCCCCTGCTCCTTCTGAATGCGCGTGTAGACCGGAACGAAAATCGCCGTCAGCGCCCCCTCCCCGAAGAGTCGCCGAAAAAGGTTAGGAAACTGGAACCCCATCGTGAACGAAGAAAACGGCGTACCCAACGCAAGATACGCGGACCAGAGCTTGTCCCGCACGAGCCCCGCCACGCGCGACACAATCGTCAGGCCCGACATCAGGTTCGCATGACGGACAAATCGATCTTTGGACATGAAGCCTTCACCACGGGAGAAAAACAGAACCGAAACGACCATTATCGGCAAAAGCGGCGATTTTGCAGTTTTGAATTCCCCCTCATTGCATCTTCTTCCTCCGATTGGCGCGGATAACACTCGAAAGTCGCCGCCGCATTTCGCCGATCTGAGAGAACGATGACCGTCTGTCTCACCTCATCTGGCGCGCCCTGCAATTGCTCCTCCTACCCGATCGTGGCTAGGCACAAATTTATTGCTTATTAATAATTGCTTTACATTCTGAACTGCCTACAGTTTCCCGGTCGATTAACAGGTGTTGCGATGTGAATGAATTGGTGGCTTCGCAACGGTTGGTGGCACCCGGAGGATGGAATGAGACGCTTGGCTATCGAAGACTTGGTGCGGCAACCGCACTACTACGCGACGAGCTTCAATGACCGAAGCGGTTTCGTGATCGTTAAAGAGGCCTCGCGCTGCCTTCTCTGGATCACTCTCAATGGTGGAGCTGAGTGCTTCCCCTGCAATGGTCTCCGCGAACTCTTCCGCATCCTGGAACGCGACGATATCCGCAGAGTGTTCGCGGCTGATTGGCAGCAAGAGCCCGCTTCCGAACAGCCGTTTGAGGAAATGTGGCAGTCCGTCCTTGCGGAGGCTCGCGACGTTTGCGCGTCCTGGGATATCGAGTCTCTGCCCGTTGTTCCCGACCGCGTGATGAAGCAGTTGCTTTGGGCCTTCGACGCCTCCGGAAAACTGGATGGTGATCGCTTCGAAACGATTCTGAAGCATGAACGCGTCAACCTCACCACCGCTCAGATGATCGAACTTGCCAGCGAATTGACCGGCATCGCGCGGCGTGCCAAGTTCGCGATCAATGCGAACTGACTCGAGCGAGGAATTCGCTCGTAACTTTCGCCGGATCCCGGTCCGAAATGATCGCCGAACATACCGCCACGCATCCCGCCTTTCGAAGCTCCCCCACATTCTCCAGCGTGATGCCCCCGATCGCCACCATCGGAACTTCCTCCGGCAGCGCTCCACGAACTTCCGCAGCATGGGCCGGCCCCGCAATCCGCTTCTTCTCCTTCGTGGTCGTCGCGAACATCGGACCGACCGCAATGTAAGTCGCGCCATCCCGTAATCCCTGCTGCGCCTGCGCTAAAAACTCCGTTGATACACCGATGATCTTCTCCGGACCGAGCAGCTTCCGGGCCTCCGCGCACGGCACATCCGTCTGCCCCACATGTATTCCATCCGCATCCGCCAGGATCGCGATATCCGGCCGATCATTAATAATCGAGACCGCCCCCGCTTGCCGGCACCTGACCGTCAGAATGCGAGCACGCCGCAGCAACTCCCCATCCGGCAGATTCTTCTCACGCAACTGAATGCACAATTTCCCTGGATTCTCGGCACCGGCCTGCAACACCGCATCGAGCGTCTTTTCCCATCCCATCGACGCGTGGCAAAGCGATTCCGTCAGCAGCACGTAAAGTCGAACCTGGGCAAACCGTGCCCGTGCTCCGCTGTTGCCTGCAATTCGCGCCAGCGTCTGCTCCACCACGTAGCCGCGATAACGCATCTGCTCCAACCGCTGCGCGGCCGCGATGCTGATCGTTTTCACGCACTCTTCCAGCACGCGCAACGATTCGGACAGCCTCTTTCCCGCCGCGATCACCACGTTCCCCAATGATCCCCTTCGCATCTCCGCATCCGTCTTATTCACCTTGCCGACATCACTTTCCGTGTCGCGCCAGAGGATCGATTGCGCTAACGCCGGGAAGGCAAGCACCTCCGCCAGCTCGTGCCGCAACAGCTTGAGCTCTGCGGAGAGCTGCTGATCGTTCAGGGCGAAACGCGCGTAATCCTCCATCACGCGCAGCGCCTCCCGGACACGGTTGGCGTTGGCGTCGATCATGCGGAGCGCGGCGAAATCGGGTGTGTCGTTCATATCCGTCGTTATACCGGATATAACTGCTCCCGACGAAACGCGCAGTACGAAGGGGCCAGCGATGGAAGTGATGAAAGGCGTCCACCAGATTCCGGTGAACTACAAAGGCCGGCCGCTGAAGCTCTATCTGCTGCTCGGTCCGGAACTCGCCATGCTCATGGACACCGGCGATGCGGCCGTTCCTGAAAGCGATATCCTGCCGTACTTTGAAAAGATCGGATTCGATCCGAAGAGGCTGACGCACGTGATGGCAACCCATCCGGATGTGGACCACACCGGCGGGCTGCACCGGATGTACCAGGCGGCGCCGCAGGCGAAGTTTGTCTGCGGGACGCTCGATCGCGAGCAAGTCGAGTCGCCGGAGGGCCTGGCGCGGATTCGGATGCGCGCCCATTATTTCTGGCATCAGATGGGGATGGATGATGCGGCGTTGGCCAAATTCATGCCCCGGGCGGGGGGGTATGTGCCGATCGCGGAGACGTTTGCGGGTGGCGAAACGCTGCGCTGGGATGCCAACAGCTACCTGCAGATCCTCCATTTGCCAGGCCATTCGCATGGGCATCTGGGGGTGTATCTGCCGTGGGAGAATGCTGCGATTGTTGGAGATGCGGTGCACGGGACGGCGAATCGGTTCCTGGATGGAAAGGCTGCGTTTGCACCAACTTACATGTACATCGACGAGTACCTGGGGACGATCGGTCGGCTGCAGTCGATGAAGCTGGACAAGCTGTTCTCGTGCCATTGGCCGGACTGCCTGACGAATGAGGATGTGAACTCGTTTCTCAATGACTCTCGCGACTACGTTTGGAACGCGGAGCGGGTGATTCTGGAGACGGTGAAGGCGGCGGGAGGTGG
>Ga0335069_10000503_pt1 | contig 65991 bp, 67 predicted proteins | sample Lox_Sample_11_FD_206714 | JGI IMG/M metagenome (GOLD analysis project Ga0335069, IMG submission 206714) | Soil microbial communities from Loxahatchee National Wildlife Refuge, Florida, United States - Lox_Sample_1.1 | ecosystem: Environmental > Terrestrial > Soil > Wetlands | place: USA...
CGAGAAGAATTTCCTGATTGCAACCATTTTGCTCATCCTTGCGGCTACTTGAGCCCTAATCACGAATTCGTACCAGATCGAGTATCCCGCTTTTAACAAGGCCTAGCCGGACGCGCAAGGATTGCGCGGATCGGGGAGAAGATTCGCGAAACCCCTAACGGGTTTCGCGCTTCCTGTCTCGCCCGGAACCGTCCGAAAACGGCGCTCCTCGCCGTTTTCGGCACTGCGGGAAGTCCGAAACCCGTTAGGGGTTTCGGGAAGTATCCGTTCGTGGTAGGTTGCATCGCGATCTCGCGCGCGGAGAGCGCCGAATGCCAAATTCCGAGCAAAGGAAGGGCCGATACATGAAACTCAATCGATTTGCCGTAATCCCGCTTGTCGCCGTGTTGGGTGGGCCGGTGCTTATCCCCGCCGATCCGCCCGCGATGGCCCAGCAGTCGCAGATGAAGGACGACATCGCGCAACTCGCGATAGATTTAAAAGTCGGCATGGATCGCTCAACGCTGACTCCGCAGCAGAAGGAGCAGTTGCGCGACGACTTCAAGGAGCTCAAACAGGCACATCAAAATCATGAGCCGTTCAAGGCGCTGCGCGCGGCGCGCAGCATCCGCGCCGCACTGGATAGCGGAGCGTTCAAGCCGGCCGACCGGCAGCGAATCAAGCAGGACATCGACGCGATCAAGGAAGCCCGCGAATCCGGCGGCGGCGGCTTCGGGTTCCATATGTAGGGGATGCGGGCTTTATTCTGCCCTTTATTGCCTTGAACGCGTACGAGTTTCTCCGTGATCGGCGATGCCGCTCTTGAACATCCGTACATTTTAAGGTACATCTGATTGCCGGACTAAGATGGAGGCCGGTTCGCCGCCCGGGAAAATTCCTCTAGCCTTCTTTCGCACCGAGGCGGGAAACGAGCCGGTGCGGGAATGGCTCCAACAATTGTCGCAGGCCGACCGCCAGGCGATCGGCAAAGACCTGTTGCGCGCGCAATGGCGATGGCCGGCGGGGATGCCGCTGTGCCGGCCCATGGGAAGCGGGCTATGGGAAATTCGGACGGACCTGCCCACGAAGCGCACCGCGCGCGTGTTGCTATGTCTTTATCGCGGGCAATTGATCGCTTTGCACGGGTTTATCAAGAAGACGCGAGCCACGCCCGATGAGGATTTGGCGCTGGCGCGCAATCGCCGGAAGGAGTTGGAACAATGAGCAAGCGGCATGTCGGTTCAAACATCGACGATTTCCTCAAGCAGGAGGGGATCTTCGAGGAAGCGCAGGCCCAGGCGATAAAGGAAGTTGTCGCGTGGCAACTTGCCCGGACGATGAAGGAAAAAAAAATCTCGAAGTCGCGGATGGCGGCGCTGCTCAAGACCAGCCGTACTCAGGTTGACCGCATTCTAAATCCCAAGGATGACATCACGCTTTCCAGCCTGCAGCGGGCCGCCGCGATAGTTGGACGCCGCGTGACGATCGAACTGGTGTAGGGCGGGATGGTTAAGAAAGCGCGCGAATCCGGCGGCGGCGTTCATCTGTAGAGATTCGCGTTTACAGATAATCGTCCGCAACTAAGTAGCGCCCGCATATTCCGTTTCCTTCCTGGTAGTTGTTCCTCTCCCTGATAGGGAGAGGACGGCCGGCGCGGCTCTTGCGGTTTGTTCGCAAGAGCCATGACGGGCTGGTGAGGGACCGTCGTGTGCTGCGCGTGTGATTATGACACGCCAGTAAGATTCTTAATTCCGCGCGGCAGCCGTTGCCGCGCTCTAATTAATGACCCTCACCCGCATGTCACGCCGCTTGCAAGAAAGGACAAGCGGCGCGCCACGCGCCCTCTCCCGATCCGGGAGAGGGAACCTCGAGGGGCGCGTGCAGGCCGAGCTGAACCGTCGCCGCTCGAAATTAGATGACATCCGGTGGGGTCTCGCATGTGCTATTATTGGCAAATCGCGCTGTGGGAGTGTGCGTTCGCATCGTTATGGAGACATTTTATGGCGTTGCGGAGAAAATCGTGGGGAGCGCCGCGTAAGTTCACACGGCATGGGAAGCCGGCCGGCGTGCTGATCGGGTTCGAGGACGAGGATGACTGGTTCGACTATCGCTTGGAACACCATCCGGAGTTTCTCCGCCGCATTGCGCAGGCGCGAGAAGCGCTACGCGCCGGACGGGGCGTCCGGCTGGAGGATTTGCTGTCAGCGCGTTAGCGCTGACAGCTGTGTAACCCTAGTGCCTCACACCGATGGTGCAAAGCAAAGATTTCAAACGTACCTCTTCTTTTTACGACACCTCGATATTTTGATTCGGATGGGAAGGAATTCCTCATTGTCCAGCGCACTCATTAGTTCCATCATCAGTGAGCAAAAGCCTTTGCTGCGGGCCGAAAAGAAGCGCCATTTGGGCCAGAGTGAACAATCTAGCATCAAAAAGCTGCTATTCAACGCTTGGAACTCAGAAACAGTGGCCCGAATGAATAGCAGATTCGACTCGGATGTTCGGTTTATTACCAATCAATGGAAGCCAATTCAGACATATTACGCGATTTATTTTCTATTGGCAGCAATTCATTTGGTTTTCGATTCGAAACGCCGAGACCAACACAGCGTGACACTTCAGTTTGCAACTAATTCTATTTCAGGAAAGCTCGTAAGACCTTGGTGTTGTCGCTACAATTTCGAGACGCGCGAATGCTTTGGATTTCCGTGGCACACGCCACCCCGATTGTCGGCTGGATGGAATCTTGCGAATCAAGAGCCTTACGCATTCTTGGCAAACTTTTACCGCACAACCGGCAGCCTTAAGCGCCACGATAAGTGGTCGGAACAAAAGGGTCGACGGCATCCCCCTCCGCATCCCAGAGCGGGTAGGCGAATCCAGCAAAGCGACGTCCCTGGTGGGTATATTTCGATTTGGAATGCTCTCGGGAGAATGCGGAAGTGGGTCAATTACAAGGAAGCAGCCGCATTACTTGAGGGCCAGCGATTGATGTCGCAACCTCACATCGATGAATTTGATGAAGCACTAAACTCAATTCTCACAGGGAGTGCTGCCGTTCTCGAATGCTATCTTAGCGTCCTTGTCGAGTCCGAAATGAGAGCGTTCTATCAGGAGTACCGGCAAATGATGGGTCAATTTGCCTGTTCGGAGTTCTTGGAGCGATACGATGTAATCTTTTCGCAACAAAGTTAGATCGTAAACGAATCGCACAACACGCGGAGAAGCTTGGATTCGGGATTCGTTGTATCTCTACGATAAGGGCGCAAGATGAGTGCAAGCATGGGCGCGGCAGCCACGCGGGAATGACACAGAGAGGGGAGATGGTCGCGCCTACTCGTCCTCGTCATGATCCGGTTCGAGAGTGTCGATCTCATCGCTCTCCGCCAGGAGCACCGGCTCGGGCGCGGCGGCGGGGACCAATCGCCGCGATACGATGATGAACGCCGAATGCGCGATCATCCGGAAATGCGGCCGGACGCTCAGCCCTTTCACCTGCCAGTGACGGAGCATCGTCTCGAACGATTCGATCTCGCCGAAATCGGGGCGTGCCTGAATCGCCTCTGCCGTTTCCTTTAGCTGCACAGTTGTCGGCACATAGCAGACCAGCACTCCGCCCGGACGTAATGCGGCCGCGGCGACATCGAGCGCGCGGCCCGGTTCCGGGAGATCGAGGAACATTCGATCGACGCCGGTTTCGTCGAATCCGCCGTACAGGTCGCGAACCTTGAGGGTCCAGTTGGGCGCCGGTCCGAAAAATGTTTCGACATTGCGGCGGGTGGCCTCGGCGAAATCCTCTCGGATTTCATACGAGATGACGCGGCCTTCGCTTCCGACCGCGCGCAGTAACGCGATCGTCAGCGCGCCGGCTCCCACTCCGCCCTCGATCACCGTCGCGCCCGGAAAAACATCGCCCCAGATAATCAGCGGCCCGGTATCCTTCGGGTAGATCACCTGCGCCTTGCGCGGGAGATGCGGGATCAGGTCGGCATAGGTAGGCCGGATGACCAGAAAGGTCTCTCCGGTGGAAAACTTGATGCGAGAGCCTTCTTCGACGCCGAACAACTCCTCGGCGCGCAGCTCGCCGCGAATGAGCAGCTTCTTGCCCGGGCGCAGGACTTTCAGGTAGCGCCGTCCCTTCCTATCGATGAACAGGACGGCGTCGTTTTCTTTAAGCCGGGAATCCAAAGTGGTCGTTAATCATAGCCTTCGCGGAACCCCTCACGGGTTCCGCACCTCCCGGCCGATTTCCCGAACCCGGCGTTCCGCCGTTTTCGGCGCTGCGGGAAGGCCGAAACCCGTTAGGGGTTTCGGAAATTCTCTTCTCCGAATCCGCGCGTCAGGACATCTTCGTGAGCAGGTCCGACAGATCGTTGGCGTGCTCCTCTTCCATCTTGAGGATCTGCTCGATCAGGACGCGCGTGGTCGGGTCGTCGTTGCCGAGCCATCGCACGATTTCCGAGTAGGTCTCGATCGCGATTCGCTCGGCCACGAGATCTTCCTTGATCATCTCGGTCATGCCGTTGCCTTCCTTGTATTCGGCATGGCTGCGGGTGGCCAACCCCTCCGGATTGTAGTTTGGGGAGCCGCCCAGCTGCGTGATGCGCTCGGCGACCCAGTCCGCATGCTGCTGCTCTTCGTTGGCGTGCTGCATGAATTCAGCCTTCGCAGCGTCCGAGTTGATTCCCTGCGCGGTGAAATAATGGCGCTTATAGCGCAGCACGCATACGATCTCGGTGGCCAGAACGTCATTCAGGACATTGATCACCTGCTTGCGATCGGCCTTGTAACCCTTGGTGATTGCGCCTTCTTCGATATGCTTGCGAGCCCGCTCGCGAATTTTCTTTACGTCTGAAACGAACTTTCCCACGATGTACGTCCTCCTTTGAGTAAGCCGGGTTTGGAATGCACGCCAATTCAATTAGGGCGGGCGCGCGCGGTCAAGACTTAGCGCGCCGGTCAACATCCCGCAATCGCTACGCGCGCCGAATTTCGCGCGGGGCTATTGACTGACCCATCCCTGGCCGCTTACCCTTGTCTGTGCGCCCGGCTACGTTGAGTCACAGTACGGCCGGGCCGATTTGCGTATATGGCAGAAAAAAAAGCAAAGACCGCTGAAAAGGGCGCAGGCGCGGTCCAACTCAAACACATGTGCCCAAGCTGCGGTGCTGAGAGCAAGGTAACCAAGTTCGCCGGCTACGGCCGTAAAGGCTTCTATCTCGTCTGCGAAAAGAATTGCGGCTTTATCGGCCGCACCCGCTGACCCAAGGCCGGTACCTGGAAAATCAATGGCAAGATCGCGCAAGCGCAAGACCACCAAGCGTGAAAAATACGCATCGTTCACCGATCTCGCCGACGAGAACGAGGAAGATGCCGACCTGCCCAAGGACGAGGCCGGACGCCGCAAAATCAAGCGGCAATACGGCGAGCTGCTCGGCATCCGAATCGAAAAATTGCGCGGCCGCATCCTGAATCGCGAACGAATCAACAAGACGATCGAGGGTATCTACTTCATCTGCGCCGTATGCCTGAAGGTCTGCCATTCGCTCGACGAGGGATTGACCGAAGATCCCGGCAATCAAAACAACCTTTGCGCGCAATGCGCCAAGGCGCGCGTCCAGGCGCAAGCCGCCGCCGGCCGCGCCAGTGCGCGCTCCACCCGAAAGAAGCCGGCCCGGCGCAAGCGTGCGGCCGCCGGATGACCGGGCTTGTACTGAATCCTGCGAAAAGCTAAACAGGGCCGATGTCTTTACAACTGATCCGTCCCGGCATCAACCTCGATTTCGTCGGGAAGCGATATCTCTTCGTAGCTGTCTCGACCGCGATCAATATCGCGGCGATTCTGCTGCTGATTTTCAAGGGCCTTGACTACGGTGTCGATTTTGTCGGCGGCAGCGTCGCGCAGATCGAGTTCAACAAGCCCACCACCGCCGATTCGATTCGCCATGCGCTGACGCCGCTCAATCTCGGCGAAATCACCGTGCAGGATTTCGGCAAGGCGGGGCAGTCGTTTTTGGCCCGGTTTGAGGCGGTCAGCAATATCGGCGCGATCGGTCCCAAGCTCGATGACGCCCTTGCCAAGTCTTACGGTCCGGGAACGGCCAAGGTCGTGCGCGTCGAAAGTGTCGGCGCGAAAGTCGGATCCGATTTGCGCCGCAAGGGCTTTATGGCGGTTATCGTAGCGACCATCTTCATGGGCGTTTACATCGCGATTCAGTTCCGCCACGTGAGCTGGAGCTTTGGCGCGGGCGCGGTAATATCGTTAATCCACGACGTGCTGGTCGTTATGTTCGCGCTCGTCATCAGCCAGTTCCAGTTCGATTTGACCACGCTGGCGGCGGTGCTGACGGTCATCGGCTATTCGGTCCACGACACGATTATCGTCTCCGACCGGATCCGCGAGGATTCCGCCAAACGGCGGCGCGAGCCGATCGATCAGATCATGAACCGCGCCATCAACGAGACACTCTCGCGGACGATTCTCACTTCCAGCACCGCGATCGGCGTGCTGATCGCGCTGCTCGCTTTCGGCGGGCCGATCCTGCGGCCCTCGGCGTTTACGCTGCTGATCGGATTCATCACCGGCACCTATTCGTCGATCTATATCGCGGGTCCGGTGGTGCTTTTCTGGGAAGGACGCGCGCATCCACGCCCTGTCCCCCGCACGGCCTAGGCCGCGCGCGATTGCGTGGCGCTCACGATTAGAACCGGCCGCGGAATTTATAATTTCAGCGTCGCTGCGCCAATCGAACGCGAGGCCGACGCGATCGTGCTCACGATGGCGGCCGAGCGTGCCGATGGAATCGAGAAGGTTGCATTCCGATGCCGCGTCGCAAATGCGATGGCCGGCGGCATCGGGCAGGATGAGCTGGTCGAGAAGATCGCTCATTGGGTCGAGCGCGAATTCGAGATCACCCGGGAGCTTGCACTAAAGACGATTCGCTCCGAGCATAAGCTGCTGGAGATTTTCTTCGATTCCGCAAATCCCGGCCCATTTTCGGCCTAATTCCCTGACCAATCGGTAAGTGCGATATTCCGCTGCTTTGATAACGGATTTACGGGATTTTCCGCACTTGACAGCAAGAATTTCGGTGATATTAATATACCTATAAGGTCCACAATAGGGGCTGCTATAGGCGGCGTGTGGGCCGACCGGACAGGAAGATGCTGAAGTTACCGATTTACATGGACAATCATGCGACCACCCGCATCGATTCGCGTGTGCTCGATGCGATGATGCCGTATCTCACCGATAAATTCGGCAATGCCGCCAGCCGCAACCATAGCTTTGGATGGGAGGCGGAAGAGGCGGTCGACAAGGGCCGCAACCAGGTGGCGGCGCTAATCGGCGCCAAGGCCAAGGAAATTATTTTCACCAGCGGCGCGACCGAGTCCGACAACCTTGCGATAAAGGGCGTGCTCGAGTTCTACAAGGACAAGGGCAACCACATCATCACCTGCGTCACGGAGCACAAGGCCGTCCTCGATAGTTGCCGCGCGCTGGAGCGCACCGGCAAGGCGACAGTCACGTATCTCCCGGTGGACAAGTACGGGCAGGTCGATCCGGACGAAGTGCGCAAGGCGATCACCGACAAGACCGTGCTTATCACGATCATGTGGGCGAACAACGAGATCGGTACGATTCACAAGATTCACGAGATCGGCAAGCTCGCCAAGGAAAAGGGCATAATTTTCCATTGCGACGCGGTCCAGGCGATCGGCAAGGTGCCCGTCGATGTCGAAAAGGCCGGCGTCGATATCGCTTCGATTAGCGGCCACAAACTGTACGGACCCAAGGGCGTCGGCGCGATCTATATCCGCTCCAAGGGGCCGCGCGTGCGCGTTACGCCGATTATCGACGGCGGCGGCCATGAGCGCGGGATGCGCTCGGGTACGCTCAACGTGCCGGGAATCGTGGGCTTGGGCGCCGCCTGCGAGATCGCGGGCAGGGAGATGGCCGAGGAAACGGAGCGCTTGCTGAGCCTGCGCAACAAGCTGCACGCGGGGCTGTCGGAGCGCCTGGACGAAATTTACTTGAACGGCCATCCCACCGAGCGCTTGCCGGGCAATCTCAATATGAGTTTTGCGTACGTCGAAGGCGAGTCGCTGCTGATGGGCCTGAACGATATTGCCGTCAGTTCCGGCTCGGCCTGCACCTCTGCGACGCTGGAGCCGTCGTACGTGATTCGCGCGCTGGGAATCGACGATGAACTGGCCCACAGCTCGATCCGGTTCGGCTTGGGGCGCTTCAATACGGAAGAGGAAGTCGATTTTGTGACCGGGCGCGTGGAGCGCGAGGTCAAGCGGCTGCGCGAAATGTCGCCGCTGTATGAGATGGCTAAAGAAGGAATCGATCTGAAGTCGGTCAATTGGAAGTCGTAATTTCGGGGGGAATCGAGGCGATAGGAACATGGCATACTCAGACAAGGTCATCGACCATTACAGCAATCCGCGCAATGTCGGCAGCTTCGGCAAGGACGATGCCAGCGTCGGGACCGGAGTGGTGGGAGCGCCCGAATGCGGCGACGTGATGAAGCTGCAGTTGAAGATCAACGACAGCGGCGTAATCGAAGACGCGCGCTTCAAGACCTTCGGATGCGGCAGCGCGATCGCCAGCTCCAGCTATGTCACCGAACTTGTCAAGGGCAAGCATATCGACGAGGCGATCGCGATCAAGAACACCACGATCGTGAAGGAACTCAACCTGCCTCCGGTGAAGATTCACTGCTCGGTGCTGGCCGAGGATGCGATCAAGGCCGCAATCGCCGATTGGAAAAAGCATAAGGGCGAGGCTGCTCCAACTGCGCCAGCCAAGGCGAACGAGGCCTGAACGAGATGGCCATGATCTCCCTTTCCGAGAACGCCGCCCACAAGATCAAGGCGCTCACCGCCGACAAGGGCGAGGGCGTGGGTCTGCGCGTGAAGGTCGTCGGCGGGGGATGCTCTGGCCTGCAGTACCGGATGGAAATCGACGCCGCAAAGGAGCGCGACAAGGTATTCGAGCGCGACGGCGCGAGGCTGATCGTCGACAAGAAAAGCTTTCTCTACCTGAATGGTTCGGAGCTGGATTACGCCGACGAGCTGATGTCGTCCGGCTTCAAGGTGGTCAATCCGAACGCCAAGCGCTCGTGCGGATGCGGGGAATCATTCGTCGTATGAATTGGTGCTCCCCTCTGGTTCCCTCTCCCACTGGGAGAGGGCAATCACCTTGCGGAGTTACCATGAACAGGACGCAGTGGGTGAGGGCGCGTAACGATGGTCGAATGTCCGTCATGCGGACGGCGGCAAGAGCCGCAATTGCTATGCTGTGAATGCGGCGCGCCGATGGCGGTTGCGCTCGACTGTTTCGCGGCATTGGGACTTCCAAGAAAACTTTCCGTGGATGCTCCGGCGCTGGAACGCGCCTATCACGATTTGAGCCGCAAAGTTCATCCCGACCGCTTCGCCTCCAAACCCGCCCCGGTGCGCAACGCAAGCCTGAGCGCGACCGCGCTGCTCACGCGCAGCTACCGCACCATCCGCGATCCGATCGCGCGCGGACTGTATTGGCTGGAACTGAACGGCGAGAAGCTGGCCGAGGACAACAAGCGCGTGCCGCCCGAACTGGCCGCAATGGTTTTTGAAGTGCAGGAGCAACTCGAAGAGCTGCGCGAGAGCGCGGCGCTGATACCGCAGGTGACGCAGCGCCGGGGCGAGATTCAAGCGCAAATCGATGCCTCAATTGCCGCGCTCGAAGCCAATTTCCTTAAGTGGGATGAGGGAAAGCCGGAAGGCCGCCCAATGCTTACATTGGAGTTGAAGGGAATCCTGTCGCGCATCGCGTATTTGCGGACCTTGCTCCGCGATGTGGACCGCGCGCTGGAAGGCGTGAAAGCGGCGTGACGATGGAGACGACTGAAACAGTTGCGGTGAAGCGACAGCCATGGAGATTCGGTTCGCTGTTGACCGTATCACTAATTGTGGCTGCCGCAGGCCTCATAGTCCCTGCGCTAATGCTTCTCACTCCGGACACTCGCATGTGTTCAGGACCACCGCAATGGGCGGGTCAGAGCCTTTTGGGATTTGTTGTCTACGAAGGTGCACATGATGCGGCGCCGATGGCTGTTTTTAGCTCCATAGCGGCTATCATTTGGTGCAGCTTGTTCTGGAAAGCCCTGATCCGCTTCCGCCAGCGTGCATTTTGGCTATTGATTGGGGTGCCAGCAATTTTCTTTTGGCTGGTTGCGCTTCCGATCATAGTGCATTGGTGTAGGTGCCAGACTTGTTGACAGCTAGCGAATCAAATTTACGACCAATGTCGCGAATCTTTGGAATAGACCTCGGCACGACCAATAACTTCACCGCCGCGATGGAGGACGGAACGCCATCCAAATCGTTCCCTCTCCCAGAGCCTGCCCTCGCAGAGGGGAGAGAGGGCAAAGTGGCTCGCGATGGAAGTGCTGCGCGCATGCCATCGCACTCGGTTTCGCCATGCTCGGACAGCGTGGGTGAGGTGCGGCGACCCCGTTCAGCGCAAAAGATCGCGAAAAAAATTACGAAACGAACCCAATTTCTTCAATAATTACGGGCATCTTTTGTAAATGACAAGAATCTTCGGAATAGACCTGGGTACGACCAACAGCCTCGTTGCTGACATGGAGAATGGCGTGCCGCGCGTGATTGCCGACGCCGCTACCGGCGAGGCGATCCTGCCCTCGGTCGTTGCGATCTCGCCCGACGGCGCAATCGCTGTCGGCAATCGCGCAATCGAGATGGAGCCGCATCTGAACGTCGAAAAGGACGGCAAGGTCAGCGCGGTGGGATTTCCCGGTGGCGATGCCGGCGCGGTGATCCGCTCGGTGAAACGATACATGGGATTGGGTGGTGCGGAGATCGCTCCGGAGGATCGTTCGCGCTACACATTTGCCGATATGAGGGGGCCGGTGGTCCGTTTCCAGATCGGCAAGCGCATCTTCACGCCGCCGCAAATATCGGCCGAGATTCTTCGCGCGCTAAAGGAGCGGGCCGAGCATGTCCTCAAGGGCGAGAAGGTCGAGCAGGTCGTTATTACCGTTCCCGCCTACTTCAACGACGGCCAGCGCCAGGCGACGAAAGATGCCGGGCGGCTGGCCGGGCTGGAAGTGATCCGGTTGGTAAATGAACCGACCGCCGCGTCACTTGCGTACGGGCTTCAGAAACAGACCGATGGCAAGGTCGCCGTTTACGACTTCGGCGGGGGAACCTTTGACGTTTCGATTTTGAACATCAAGGGCGGCATCTTCGAGGTCCTCGCAACCAACGGCGATACCCATCTGGGCGGCGACGATATCGACCGCGCGATCGTCGATTGGATGCTGGCCGGATTGCCCGATTCGATAAAACTCGAACGCCACGTATGGAACAGCGCCCGCCATGCCGCGGAGGAGGCCAAAAAGCGCCTTACCACGGCGGCAGAGACCGAAGTAAATCTCGAATTGCCGGGTCATAGTGTGCGTAAGCATCTGACCCGCGCAGAGCTTGAAAAGATCGCCGAGCCGTTCGTCGCCCGGACAATCAAGCGCTGCGAATTGGCGATTTCCGACGCAAAACTGAAACCAAATGACATCGATGCCGTAGTACTCGTGGGCGGATCGACCCGGATGCCGGTCGTGCGTGCCCAAGTACAGACAATGTTTGGCCGAGAACCGCTATGTTCGATAAACCCGGACGAAGTTGTCGCCTTGGGCGCCGCCGTACAGGCCTCGGTCCTGATGGGTGCGCAGGGGGACATGCTCTTGCTGGACGTGGTGCCCCTGTCGCTGGGTATCGAAACGATGGGCGGGGTGATGGAACGGCTGATTCATCGCAATACCACCATCCCGACCAGTGTTAGCGAGGGCTTCACGACGGCTGTGGATAACCAGACCCACGTCGATATTCACGTTTTGCAAGGCGAGCGAGAACTTGCTAAGGATTGCCGTAGTTTGGCGCGGTTTAAGCTGGGGCCGATTGCGCCCCAGCCGGCGGGTGTGCCCCGGATTGACGTCACTTTCCTCATTGACGCAAACGGGATACTAAACGTAAGTGCGCGCGATGAGCGGACCGGCCGCGAGCATTCGGTCGATGTCAAGCCCAGTTATGGGCTGACCGACGACGAAATCGAACGAATGCTTGAGGAAGCCATCGATCTGGGCGAGCAGGATTTGGAAGAGCGCCTGCTCATTTCAGCTCGAAACGACGCCGAGCAGATTCTGGGAGCGCTCAGAAAACAGCTCGGAGAGTTCGGCCGGCTGGTGGACAATCGCGAACGCGTGACGATTGAGGAGGCGGTGGAGCGGCTGGAGGATGCCCGAAAGGGCATCGATCGCGAGAAAATCGCAAAACTAGTCGAGGAGCTAAACGGAATTACCACTCCGTTCGCGGAGCGGATTATGGACGCCGCCATTAAAGAGGCGCTGGAGAAGAAATCGGTCGAGGAATTATCCTGACCGGAGAGTTAATAGCCATGGGATTTAAGTGGGATCAAGCCGAAGAAATCGCCGAAGTTTTGGCGGAAAACCACCCCGGGATTAACCCTCTGGACGTCCGTTTTACCGACCTGCGCCAATGGGTAATCGACTTGGATGAATTCGGCGACGATCGCAATGCCTCGACAGAGGGCAAATTGGAAGCAATCCAGATGGCTTGGAACGAAATCTATAAGGAGCAGAACGAGGACGACTCTGAATAAGAGCCGGTCCGCTTACGTCAAAGCTTGAGGAGGAGTGGGGTGGTGGATGCGCGAAAATCTATGAAGACAGGACAGGGAGAAAAGGTGCAGGAACGGGAAACATTGGATGAGCGGTTGCCGGGGCTGTTCGAGCCCGACATGCTGTTGCCCATCCAGTACTTCGAGGCGATGCGTAAAAAGCATCTCCTGGAGGGCGAGAAGCGGCTCATACTGAGCGTCCTTGAGGACGCGGTGGAATGCTTCATGAAGGGAATGGAAGCGACCACCAACAAGGGCCAACGCTTGTTCCGCGATTCCGAGGAATGGATCAATCTCGAAGACAAGCGATGGGTATTTTCGTTCGACAACGTCTGCGAGATGCTCGACATCGAACCCGCATACATGCGGATGGGATTGCGCAAGTGGAAGGAGAAGCGGCTGGACGCGATCGCGCGCCGGCGCGCCGCGCAGGCGGCCGAGGCCGAGCGCGCAGCGCTTGAGCCGGCTCCGGCGGCGGTGCAACCTGCCGTCACATCGGCGCCAGTGGCGCGCCCGCGTACGGCGCCGACTGCCGCGGCCAAACACGCCAAGGCCGGCAAGCCTTCGCTCGAACGCCGGCATCGCGAGCGGGCGAGAATGACCAAGCGCGGCCGCACATCGAAGCTGCGCAAGGCGCGCGCTTAGAAGATTTCATTGAGATCATATCCGGCGCTTTGTTACGCCGGCGGAAAGGCGGCCCGATGAGGGCCGCCTTTGTCGTTCAAACGCTCTTGCGCTGTATCGCGGGGCTTCATAGCGTCGATACATTGGACTGAGCACGATGCCGCTTAAGACCAGAATCGAGTGCCCCGAATGCGACGCCGATCTCACGATTAAGCGCGGCGGAGTATGTCCGAATTGCGGCGCCAAAATCACCGAACATGTCGCTCGCGTGCGCGCCCGTGAAAGGCGGATCGAACAAGTCGTCGCAGTGATTGGTACGCTGATGGTGATAGGCCTGCTCCTTGTCACCAGCGGCGCGACCGTAGTTGAGGGCGCGGCGGTATATGCGATCGTTGGCGGCGTGATCTATTTCCTGGCACGCCGCACTTTCGTTTGAACCGCCTTCCATCGATTTGACGTTTCCCTCGCGATTACGGCTCGTACCTGCCGACTGGCGGAATCGGCTACAAAACGTCACAGCAAGAATAGGCGAGATTTAACGCACCGTCCATATGTTCCGTGCTTGGCATGGGTTCGCATCGCAGCTATCTTGTTGCTGCGATCGGGGGATCGCGAGGGGGTGGTTTCGATGGCTGACCATTCGGACTATTTTCGCCGGCGTTACAGCTACGCCCTGCGGCTCATGGTCGCAGGCTGGTTCGGGAGTTTGCTCTTGATGGCGCTTTCGATCCGCCACTCGTACACCTACGCGAAGATCGATCCCAACGCCGCGATGACTCGGGTATTGGTCGCAAATGCTCAATACCAGCGGGCGACCCCAGATGAGCGCCGCGGCATTCTGCGGCGCGCATACGAAATCTACTATCCCAAGGAGTGGAAATCGTCGACGCCTGACGAGCAGACCGCGCTGATCGAGGACACGCTCAAAGAGGGTCGTCCGGTCGCGCAGCTTCCGCCCGGGTACACCGAAGTTCCCAACGCCGACCTACAGGTTCCAAGTCCACTGATAAAACGGCAAGGCGGCATGCTAGGTATGGCCGTCGGTGGAATCTTCTCGCTCCCGTGGCTTTGGTACTTCTCGTTGATACGGCTTAGCGAGCTCGTGGTTGCGATCAGAAATACCACGCCACTTTGATTGAATCTCGCCGCCTTCGCCAAGGGGCCACGGGTTGCGAACTATGCGGCGGCGAGCTTCACCATCGCCTGAATTATGCGGGCGCGCCGCTCCGCGGGATCTCGCGACAAGGTGAAAAACTGCAAGGCCGTCGCGGTGATTCCCGCACGCGCGTATTCGTCCAGCCGCCGGCGGCATTGCGCTGCGGTGCCGATCACGAAGATATTGTCGACCATCTCCTCGCTCACGCATTCCACGGCGCGTTTCCGGTCGCCTGCCTGCCAGGCGCCAATCGATGCCTCCGCTTCGGCCGCGTATCCAATCTCGCGGAAATAGGCGTTGTATTGCGGCACGGTGACGTACGCAGTAAGCGAACGGCGCATCAGGGTGCGCGCGAGCGCTTCGTCCTCATCGATCGCAATTAATATTCTGCACACCACATCGAGGGTCGATGGATCCTTTCCGGCCTCGCGCATCGCATTTCGCGTATGGTCGAGCATTTTGGGCAGCGCTGAGGGGGTGACGAAATTAACGATCAATCCATCCGCGATTTCGCCCGCCAGCCGGTGCATCTTCGAGCCTTGCGCGCCGATATAAATCTTCGGCGGAGAATCGATCGGGATGTCCAACCGGAATCCATTGATCTTGACAAGTTCGCCATCGACCGTGACTTTTTCACCCCGAAATATTGCACGAAGTGCCGCGACGGTTTCACGCATTTTCGTGATTGGCTTGCGATAGGGGATTCCCATCCACTGCTCGACGATCGCGGGCGTTGAGACCCCGAGCCCGAGGATAAATCGGCCGCCCGCCAGCTGATTGACGGTAACAGCGGACATTGCAATGAGCGGCGCAGGGCGCGTGTACACCGGCACGATTGCGGCCCCGATTCGCATCCGCTCCGATAGCACCGCTGCCGCGGCCGCAGGCGCGAACGCGTCGGCGCCGAATGACTCGTACGTCCAAGCGTTGGTGTAGCCAAGCATGTCGGCAGCCCGGATGAGCTCTCCGAAATGGGGATTTTGGAAGGGTTCGAGCGGAATCGTAATGCCATTGCGCATGGGATGAGCTCCTTGAGGATGAATACTATTGCAGGCTTTGGCCGATCGATCACGTCCTCAAGGCTGATTGCGTTGGCGGCTACCCGCGGCAACAATCGCATTTGAATTGGAGGGCCGATATGTCGAATGAGCAGAAGAAAGTAATGGCGGGAATCGTGTCCGCAATTGTGTTCTGCACGGCATTTTTTGAGGTCGCGTTTCGTGCCGCAAGCATAGATCTGGCGCCGCCGGGCGGGATCGATGCGGCATGGCGGCTGTCGTACGCGATCAGATGGGAGTCGATATCGGCGCTATGCCTTTTCGCGGGGGTCGGGCTGGTTGCAAATCGCCGCTTCGTCATTCCAGAGGCGATCGCAGGCGACGCTGTTCCAGCGGTCGAAATCGATCGCCGATACGTACAGAACACGCTTGAGCAATTGATGCTGGCGTTCGTTGTTCATCTGGCGATGGCAACGATTCTCCCCGACAACGAGCTGCGCGTCATTCCGATACTAGTTGCGCTGTTCGTAATCGGCCGTGTCGCGTTTTGGATCGGTTATCACATCGCGCCGACCGCGCGCGCCTTCGGCTTCGCGACGACTTTTTATCCGACAATCGTGGCGTACGTGTACGTAGTGTCGAGGGTGTTGTTGGGCTAGATATCCTTCAACCCCGCCTTCGGCGCGCCGACTAGGCAGACCATTTTGCCTTCCGGCGCGCGATTCTCGTGCATCATCTGATGCGTCAGCCCGATCTCCTCGAACTTGAACGTCTGCGCGAGGCAGGGATCGATCTTGCCGTCAACGACCAGCTTGTTGAATGCGTACGACTGCTCGTCGTTGGCGAAGTGCGATCCTTGGAACCGCTTCTGCCGCATCCAAAGGTAGCGCAAATCGGCGACCGCGTTGTAGCCGGTGGTTCCCGCGCAGATCACGACCATCCCGCCCGTGTCGCACACGAAAATCGAAGTCGGCACGGTGTCTTCGCCCGGATGCTCGAACACCAGCCGCGGGCTTTTGCGCTCGCCCACGATGTCCCAAATCGCCTTTCCGAACGCGCGGCATTGTGACGCCCATGCGTTGTATTTTTCGTTGTCTTTCCAATGCGGCATCATGCCCCAGTGGGTAAACTTCTTTCGGTTGATGCATCCCTTGGCGCCAAGCTTCATGCAGAAGTCGATTTTCTTGTCGTCGCCGACGACGCCGACCGGAATACCACCCGCCGCCTTGGCGATCTGAATCGCCATGCATCCCAAGCCGCCGGACGCGCCCCAAATCAGGACGACGTCGCCCTTGCGGACGGTATGAGGCGGCCACCCCATCAGCATTCGCTGCGCAGTTGCGCCTACCAATGTTGGTGCCGCAGCTTCCTCCCAAGTCAGGTGCGGGGCCTTCGGCATGCACTGATGATCCTGCACGCGCGTGAATTGCGCGAAGCTGCCCCAATTCGTTTCATAGCCCCAGATTTTGAACGACGGGTCGTACATGGGATCTTCGCCGGCGCGCACTGCGGGACAATCGCGGTCCCATACGCCGCAGTGAATTACAACCCGATCGCCGACCTTGACGTTCTTAACGTCGGGGCCGACGGCATAAACGATTCCCGAGGCATCGCTGCCGCCGATATGGAAGTCGGCGTCGTCGTACTTGGCCTTGTTGCGCGCGGCGATCACGTTGATCGGCGTTCCGAGCGCGGCCCATACATTGTTGAAATTGATCCCGGCCGCCATCACATAGACGAGCACCTCGCCGGGACGAAGCGGCGGCAGCGCAATGCGCTCGGTCTTGAACGCTTTAATTGGTTCGCCGAACCGCTCAGCGCGAATCGTTTGCGCATACATCAACTTCGGCACCGTCCCGATGGGGGGGACTTCGCCGATTTCGTAGATTTCCTTGGCACTCATGATGAATCCGTCCTTGTGGGAGAAGGAATCAGTATCGCGTTGAGGCGGCTTTGACAAGCCGTTGCGCGTGGGCGCGGGTCAGGCTAGAAACATAGGGCATTTTTGGAAAAGGACGCCGATCCGCAATGGCGACGCGAAAAATCGAACGAGGCCATTATTTCGAAGACTTCGAAATTGGCCACCTGTTTAAACATCACTGGGGCCGTACCATCACCGAGGGCGACAACAGCTTTTTCTCCAGCGTGACCATGAACGCCAACCCGATTTACTTCAACCGGGAGTATGCCCAAAGCCTCGGCTACAAGGGTGTGGTGGTGAATCACATGCTGGTGATGAATGTCGTCTTCGGCCTGTCGGTCGAAGACCTGTCCGAGCGCGCAATCGCGCACCTCGGCTACGAGAAGATGCGCTATCTGGCGACGGTTTATCCCGGCGATACTCTCACCTCGCAATCCGAGGTGCTCTCCAAGCGCGACACTTCCCGGCCCGATCGCGGAGTCGTCAAATTTCGCACCACCGGCTTCAACCAGCGCGGAGAGAAGGTGCTCGAATACGAGCGGCCAGTCCTGATCCGCAAGCGCAATCCGGCATCGCAGGAGCAGAAGTAATGTCCAACGTAACGCCCGAACATGAGGCGATTCGCCGTTCGGTCCGCGAGTTCGTCGAGGCCGAAGTAAAGCCGATCGCCAACGACCTCGATCGCCACAATAGGGAAATTCCCGAACACATCCTCAAGAAGATGGCCGAACTTGGCTACTTCGGTGTGATCTTCCCCGCCGAAGAAGGCGGGCTTGGACTCGATTACATCGCGATGGCGATCGTCACCGAGGAGTTGTCGCGCGGATGGCTGAGCGTCGGCTCCGTGATGACCCGCAATATCATCACCGGCACGCTGATCAGCGCCAACGGCACACCGGAGCAGAAGAAGAATTACCTGCCGAAGATCGCGCGCGGCGAGATGCTTACCGCGGCGGCGTTCACCGAACCCGATTCGGGCAGCGACACGGCATCATTCAAAACCCGCGCGGTCAAGAAGGGCGACGGCTACCTGATCACCGGATCGAAGATGTGGTGCACGTTCGCCAATCGTGCGCATATGCTGACCGTAATGACGCGGACCGACCCGGATATGTCCAAGAAGCACAAGGGGCTGTCGCTGATACTGTTCGAAAAGAAGCCGGGCGATGAATTCATGCCACCGCACCTGACCGGCTCGCCGATTCCCACCATCGGTTACCACGGGATGCGCAGTTATGCGCTCCAGTTCGAGGATGCGTTCGCGCCGTCGGCCAACCTGATCGGCGGACAGGAGGGTAGGGGCTTCTATCAGTTAATGTCTTCGTATGAAGCCGCGCGCATCCAGACCGCGGCGCGCGGCGTCGGCGTGGCGCAGGCGGCTTTCGAATGCGCGGTCAAGTACGCCAAGCAGCGCACACAGTTCGGCCAGCCGATCGGCGACTTCCAAGTGATTCGCCACAAGCTCGCGCATATGGCCGTCGAAGTCGAAGCGGGGCGTCAGCTCTGCTATTTCGCCGCATCGCAGAAGGATACCGGCAAGCGCTCGGATTACGAGGCGGGACTGGCGAAGGCATTTGCGGCCGAGATGGCTGAGCGGGTTACGCGCGAGGCGATGCAGGTGCATGGTGGATACGGCTACTCGATGGAATTTGAGGCGCAACGCTACTGGCGCGACGCGCGCGTGCTGTCGATCTTCGAGGGCACCAGCGAGATTCAGTACGAGGTAATCGGCCGCCGCATCATGGAGAAAAACTGACCACGGGACGGCATCAGCAATGGGAATTACCAACGACGGCAGCTACTTCGAAGATTTCACGGTCGGCGACACGCTGATTCATCAACGCGGCCGGACTATCACCGAGGCCGACAACCATATTTTCACTTCGCTTGTGATGAATACCGCCGAGTTGCACTTCAACCAAAACCTCGTCGATAAAGACCCCAAGACCTACTACGACGGCCGGCGCGTCGTGTACGGGGGCGTGGTGTTGGCGTTCACGGTCGGGCTTGCGTCCGAAGATACCAGCGAGAACGCGATCGCCGAGTACGAGATGGACAACGGCAAGCATACCAACCCGGTCTTTCATGGCGACACGATTTACGCCGAATCGACGGTGCTTGAGAAGCGCGATTCCGACCGCCCCGATGCCGGGCTGGTTAAGTTCAAATTGACCGGCAAGAAGCCCGACGGCACCGTCGTGGTCGAAATCGACCGCACGGTGCTGATCAAGCGCAAAACGCATTACCTGCGGGATTGATATAGACGGCGGCAACAACCGGGTCGTCGGCTGTCTTAGCGGTCAAAATCTTGTACATTCTTTTGTAACACGATATCTTTGCCTCATGGAACGCTATTTGACCGTAAGCGAGACGCGCCAGCGGTTCCTCAAGCTGGTGGACGAGACGATGGAAGGCGATCAGGTAATCGTTACCAAGCACGGCAAGCCCGCCGTCGTGATGATCGATTTCGAGCGGCTCAAAACCCTGCAAATGATCGTGGAGCTGTATCAGGACCCGAATAAAATGGCGGCGATGCGGGAGGCGATCGACCAAGCCAACGCCGGGCTGGGATTGAGGTTCAAGGGCGTGCCGAAGATGCGCAAAATCGTCAAGGATCCGCGCTGGCAGAAGCTCCGTCGTGGCTGAGTTCGCCGTCCAGCCGCGTTTCTCCTTCGAATGGTCCCAGTGGGAGAAGACCGCTTCGCCGCGCGATTTGGAGGAATTGGACCGCGCGATGGCGTCAATCGTCCTCGATCCGGCGCTTCCCGGACGTTTACGCAGCCATTACGATCCGCTGAATCCGAGTTTCCTCTATCGAATTGAAAGCGCGATGATTCACTATCGGGTTGTTGGCGGCGGCGACATCGAATTTTTGAATCTCTTCCCGCGATGACGCGTGGCGCGGTTGACATGCGCTGAGCCGGACGAAATACTTTGCCGCGACAAGGAGAATCAATCGATGTTTGTAATGGACAAGGGCGCGCGATTCGTGATTCCGCGCACCGAAATGACCTACCCCGGTCACAGCATGAAGCTGCATCAGAATGCCGCCGACCCGGTGAAATCGCCGGTCGATCACGTGATGGCGGACTTCGAGGATGCCTGCCCCTACGAGTTCAAGGGCGAGAAGAGCCGCAAGACGATGGTCGAGGCGCTGACCACGCTCGATTTCGGCAAGAAGGTCGTCAGCGTGCGCCCCAACAATATCCATTCGAAGTTTTTCAAAGGCGACCTTGAAGCGGTCGTGCTCGGCGCGCCGAACCGCTTCCACGGCATCATGCTGCCCAAGACGCGCGGTGCCGATGAAATCAAGGAAGTATCCAAGCTGCTGGACGATCTGGAAAAGCGCGGCGGCTGGAAGTACCGCATCCAGATCGAATCGTTGATCGAGACGCCGCACGCGCTGGTGCATGCGTATGAAATTGCGCGGGCGTCCGATCGGATGGCTGGTCTGGTGTTTGGAATCGCCGATTTTGCGGCGAACCTGGGCATCCGCGACATCGTCGACAATCAGAACGTTAATTTCAATTATGCAAAGCAGGGCGTCGTGGTCGCCGCCAAGGCCGCAGGCCTGCATGCGGTGGATAATGTTTTCCTGCGCCTTTGGAAGAACACCGACCCGCCGGAGCGGGTTGCCGACCTAAAGAAACAGTTGCGCGAAAAGAACGTGGGAGCCGCCAATCTCGGGATGGATGGGACTTGGGTGATTCATCCGCAGCAGGCCGAAATCGCCAACTCATGCTACAGCCCCAGCGCCGAGCAGGTCGAAGAGGCACGCCGCGTTATCAAGCTCTATCATGAGAAGGGAGGCGGCTCGATGGCCGATCCCAAGACCGGCGAGATGATCGACGAGGCGACGATCAAGATTGCGCTGATGGACATGGCCAAGGGGGCGCAGGCCGGGATGGTCACCGATGCGGAGTTGCACGAATGGTCGGCCAAGAGCCGCGACATCACCGGCTATGACATCCTGGAACTGATGCGCCGCGTCGCGTAAGGGGTAACTTCAGCTTACGGGACGGGCGCGACGTTCAGGAGGCCCGCGGCTTCGTCGAAGCCGAGCATCAGATTCATGTTCTGGACCGCCTGTCCGGCGGCGCCCTTGCCTAGATTGTCGATCGCAGTCAGCGCAATCAGGCTGTCGGTCCTCCGATCGAGGATAAACGCGATCTCGCAGAAATTCGTGGCGCGGACGTTGCGCAGTTCGGGCAATTCTCCCGGCTTGAGTATCCGCACGAAGCGTGATTTTGCGAAGCTTGCCTCGTAGGCGGCGCGTACGTCGCTTTCCGTGGTGCCCGCTCGCGGACGCATGAAGATCGAGGTCAGTATCCCGCGCGTCACCGGCAGCAGATGCGGTACGAACACCAGCGCGATTTCCCGGCCCAGTGCCGTGCCAATCTCCTGCTCCATCTCCGGCACATGGCGATGATTTCCGACCTTGTAGGCGCGGAAATTCTCATTCACTTCGGCAAATAGCTGCTCGACGGAGGCGGCGCGCCGAGCGCCGGTGGTGCCCGATTTCGCGTCAATAATTATCGATGACGGCTCGATCAGGTCGCGGCGAATCAGCGGGATTAGCGCCAGCAGTGCCCCGGTCGGGTAGCATCCGGGCGTCGCGACGATCCGCGCCTCCCGCAATTCCTGCCGATGGAATTCGCTCAGGCCGTACACGGCCTGTTTGAGCAATTCCGGCGCGGGATGTTCGGTGCCGTAAGTGGTCCGGTATTGGGCGGGATCCTTAAGCCGGAAGTCGGCGGAAAGATCGATCACCTTGATACCCGCCTTTACGAGATCGGCCGTGTGTGCGGTCCCGGTCGTTTCGGGCAGGCATGAAAATACAACTTCAGCGCGTCCCTTGATGAGGCCCGGGCGCAACTCCTCGAACGGCGGCAAATCGACGCCGGCCATATGGCGATACACGTCGGCCACTTCGCGTCCGGCATAATGCTCCGAGGTCAGCGCGGTCAGTTCCGCGAACGGATGACTCGACAGGATGCGGACCGCCTCAATACCCGAGTATCCGGAGGCGCCGACGACGGCCACTTTGATGCGTTCGTTTTTGGCCATTTGAGGATTCCTGTTAATTCAAGGTTAATTCGGGCTGACGAGAATCACGTATCACGAATCCGCATCGCAGACCAGTTAACGGCGAAAATTGAATATCCCGATGCCGGATCGCATCCAAATGGGGCTGGCTTTTCGCCGCCTTGCCATGATGGCGCTGCTGATGAAATGATCTGATGACGTTGGCTTATTCAATTCTAGGCATACGCGGACAGTGAGGGTAAGAATTGCATGGGGTGGCATCGTCGTCGGCCTGATCGTCTGGTTTGTTGCGACGGGCATGGCGAGAGTCGGCGTTGCATCGGCAAAGCGGTCACGCATCGATGAAAGGTACGGAACGATCCCGCGATATTTTGAGCCGAACCTCGGCCAGACCGATTCGCGCGTAAAGTTCCTCTCGCACGGCGACGGCCACACGCTGTTCCTCACTGCGGACGGCGCACTGCTGTCGATTGATTCCGCAACGAATGCGGCGAATGGAGCAGATCGAGGAAACGGGATGGCGCTCGGGCTGAGCATCGTTGGCGCCAACCGCGACGCGCGAATCGAAGGTGTCGATCCGATTCACAGCAAGTCGAATTATTTCATTGGACGCGATCCTAAGGGCTGGCACGCGAATGTTCCGAATTTCGGGCAGGTCAGATATCGAAACGTTTATCCGGGAGTCGATTTGGTCTTCTATGGCGCGGACCGGCGTCAACTCGAATACGATTTTATCGTCGCGCCGGGGGCGGACCCAAAATCGATCAGGTTGCGTTTCGATGGCGCCCGGAAACTCTCGTTCAATTCCGTGGGCGACCTGATCGTTCCGCTGGCAGACGGTTCTGAGCTAATCCATCGCGCTCCGCTCATCTACCAGGAACGCGACGGGCATCGTGAATCTATCGCCGGCCGGACGGTAATGCGCGGCATGGATACGATCGGTTTCGAACTCGCCACATACGATCGCCGCCGGCCGGTGTACATCGATCCGGGATTGGTCTACTCGACATTTTTGGGCGGCAGCACCGGCGATTTTGTCGCCGGAATCGCGGTTGATTCAGCAGGCAATGCTTACGTTACCGGACAGACCAGTTCGGCGAATTTTCCGACCACCACCGGAGCGTTTCAAACCGTTAGGGCTGGCGCAGCCGATGCATTCATTACGAAAATCAACGCTGGGGGAAGCGGGCTGGTCTACTCGACTTATTTGGGAGGCCAAAACGGGGGAGCGAGCGGAGCGGCGATCGCGATCGACTCGGCGGGATTCGCGTATGTTACGGGCGCGACCTCGGATCTCGACTTTCCGGTTACGGTCGGCGCTTTCCAACCCGATTTGGCCGGTATTGGAAACGTGTTTGTCACGAAATTGAGCGGCGATGGCTCAGCGCTGGTTTATTCGACCTATCTGGGAGGCAACAGCACTGCCGGGGAATCTGGAGATTATGGCACGGGCATCGCAGTTGATTCAGGCGGGTTTGCCTATGTGACGGGCTCGACCGGCTCGCTGGATTTCCCGATTACTGCTGGCGCCTATCAGACAGTGCTTGCGACCGGTGACGCCGCATTCGTGACAAAATTCAATCCAGCAGGAACGGCATTGGTATACTCGACCTACCTGGGCGGCAGCGGCGACGATCCCTTGGACGGCGATGCCGCCTACGGAATCGCGATTGACTCCAGCGGTGCGGCCTACATCGCGGGCCAAACCCATTCTGCGTTATTTCCGATCACCGCCGATGCGTTTCAATGGACCTACAAGGCGACGATTCCTTTCGGCAATGCCTTCGCCGCGAAATTTACCCCCGACGGTTCGGGATTGGAGTACTCGACCTACTTGGGGGGGAGCGGCAACGACGAGGTCAACGGAATCGCGATCGATTCCGCAGGCTATGCATACGTTGCCGGTCAAACCTCTTCTGCCGACTTTCCGACTACGGGCGGCGCGTTCCAGACGGTCCTGCCCGGCACCGGGAGTGCCTTTGTGACCGAGCTCAACCCTGATGGCGGTGGGCTGGCCTATTCGACATTCATCGGCGGCACCTTTAAGGATTTGGGCGAGGGTGTCGCAGTCGATTCGGGCGGAAATGCGTACGTAGTTGGCGAAAGCCTCTCCACCGACTTTCCAACGACTGTCGGCGCAATTCAGCGCGTCAACAACGCAGCTGGATTGCGCGGTGCGAATGCGTTCGTCTCGAAACTGAAGCCGGACGGTTCGGGGTTGATCTATTCGACGTATCTCGGTGGAACGGTGTACGACTACGCAAACGGGGTTGCCATCGATTCCGCCGGCAACGCGTATACGGCAGGCCAGTCGCGATCGGCCAACTTCCCCGTCACGGCCGGCGCATTCCAGACAACTAACCATTCCATCGGCGCCAACGGTACCGGCTTTGTGGCGAAGCTCGACCTGATTCCGAACACATCTCCAACGCCAAGGGTCACGCCGACAGCGACTCCAACTGCGACCGCGTCGGGACAGGAGCAATTGTCGGTCACGCCCGCCAGCCATAATTTCGGCTCCGTAAAGGCCAATACGCAAAGCAAGCCATTCAAGATTAAGATTTCGAATTCCGGGACCGCCAAGGCCAACAAGAAATTGCAGTTGCCGATTCAAATTCAGCCAATTGAAGCGGCGGCCGGCTTTCCAGTCACCTCGAACACCTGTCCGATGGCGCCGAATAATCTCGCATTCAATCAATCGTGCGTGGTGATGGTTGCGTGCACGGCGCCGTCCAAGGGGACCATAGCGAACGGCACGATGCTGATTAACGACAGCGCAGTCGGCTCACCGCAATCAGTGACATTCACCTGCAAGGGTAAATAGCAGGCGATACCTTTCTCCGGCTCCATCGCTATTTGCTGTCGAATTCGAAAACGATGTCTTTGGGTGGATGGACAGGGTCCGCTGCCAGTTTTTCGACGAATATTCGCACCGGAGCATCTTTGGGCCGCTCGACGCCAAGCCGCCGCAGTTCATCGAGTGCGGCTGGTGCATTGCCGCCTCGCACCATTTTCAATGCGTCTGCGAAGCGTTGATAGAATGCCGGATCGGCACCGTCATTTCCATGACCGGCAACTTCGACGATTGGCACGATATTGGCCTTGCCCTTGACGCGTGCCAGCCCCAGTTCGCGTGCTACGAATCCATCGCCTGCCTCGGCGAACGCATCGCCGCTTACGATGACATGGACCTTGAAATGGCGCGTTAGGCCTTCCAGCCGCGATGCGAGGTTGACCGAGTCGCCAATCGCAGAATAGTCGAAATGGCCCTTACCGCCGAAGTTTCCGACAATCGCTTCGCCGCTTGCGATACCGATACCGATGTCGAGGTCTGCAAATCGCGGGTCGCCAGCCTGCAACTTGCGCAGCCGCTGGATCATTTCGAGTGCGGCATTAATTGCAGAGCGCGACGGATTATCGATCGCATTGGGGGCGCCCCAGAACGCCATGATGCCGTCGCCCATCAGCTTGTCGACGACGCCGCCGCTTTTCAGGATCACATCGATCATTTCGGTCATGTAGGTGTTGAGCAGCGTGACCAGCGCCTCCGGCTCCGATTTTTCGGCGCGCGATGTGAAGCCGACTATGTCCGAGAACAGGATCGCGAGGTGGCGCCGTTCGCCGCCGAGCCGCAGGCCTTCGGGGGACTCGAGGACTGAAGCCAGCACATCGGGATGGAGATAATGCTCCATGATCGATCGCTGGCGCTGCCGTTCGCGGCCTTCCGTGATGTACCGATAACCGGCCAGCATCATGTACATCAGCATTCCAGTGGCGAGCGGGAATACGACTCCAATCACCGTCCCGTCCGTCGCGAGCCGTTGTTGCGCATAGAGGTAGTAGCCAACCAGCAAAATCCCGCTCACGATCGCCGACACCGCCGCCGACAGCCATGCGACGGCGATCGCCGTTACGGCACCGATGGCGAGGGCGGCCAGCCGCGCGAGTCCCTCGGCTTCGGTGGTGCGTCTGAAAAAGTCGCCCTTGATTACGTTGTCGATCGCGGTTGCCTGGATTTCAACGCGCGGCATGTCGGGATTAATCGGCGTGCCGGCGCGATCTCCAAGCCCGTGGGCGGTCGCACCGATCAGGACGATTTTTCCCGCCAACTGGTCGGCCGGAATCCTGTGATTGAGCACGTCCGACAGCGAGTAGTAGGGAAATGGGTCGGGGCCGGTACGGAAATTCAGCAGCATCCGGCCCAAATCATCCACCGGGATCGGAAGTCCCGGAAACGACACATTGGTGATGCCGGTAGGTCCGATTGCGAGCGCCAATGGAGCGTCGCCCGCCAGTGCATCGGCTGCCGCCATAAACATCGGCGCGCAAAAGCGGTCGTTAAATTTGACCACGGTCATCGCGGCGCGGATTGTGCCGTCGGCATCCGCGTCGATATCGGCGAATCCGGTCGAATGGGCTGCGGCGTTAAGCACATCGACCGGTGGCAAATAGGACTGTGCTGCGTACAGAATCTGTGCTGCATCATCGGTCTGGCGGACGATTCCATAACCCATCGGCGGGGGTGGACGGATTTTATCGAGAAATCCGGCAATCTTCGGCTGTTTGGTGCCCGCGCGGAAGTCGTGGCTCCGAAACGCATAGCTGAGAACTGTCGCACCCTGTTTTTTGATTGCGGCAGCGAAAGTGTCGTCGTTGCCAGCTCCCAGACTGGCTGAGATCGCCTGATCGGAAAGCCCCGCTCCATGCAGCCGTTGTGTTATCTCCGCACGTTCGACATCGCCATGGTCCGGTTCGCTAAACACGACGTCGAATGCGATGACTGCCGCCTTGTAGTCTCTGAGCGCATCGACGAACTGGCCGAATCGCGAACGCGGCCATGGCCATTGGCCAAGGTCCGAGATGCTCTTGTCGTCAATTGCCGCGATTACGATTTGGCCGGTGGAAGGAGAGGGAGGAAGGCGCTTGATCCGGAGGTCATAAGCGATAAGTTCCGCCCGCTCGAACATCCCCTCGAATTGGGAATGCGCGAAGAGCATTGCGGCAAGCAGCGCAATTCCCCCTGCGAAGGTGCGCCAGGAGAATCGCCGCCGCTTTCGTTTGGGCTTGGCGCTCGCCATCGGTGACCGCTTCGAGCTTAACCCTCCCGGCGCGTCGTTCCAACGCGACGCCCCCAGTCTGGCGTGGGGTGCCCGAGCGACCGTTTCGGAACCGAAGCGGGAGTTACTCGAACCAGCTCAACTGCTTGTACATCGTGATCTGGCCGTACTGATGGGCGGTGCCATACCCGGCTTGCGCGCTGATGCCCATCTGCCAGGGCCGGTAGAAGAGGCCAATATCCGGGCCGCCCTGACCTTGCGCGCCGGTGCCGGTCGAATTGGTCAGGAAGCCGCCCTCGTAGAATGCGCCACCGACACCGCCCAGAATCATATACTTTTCAGCTGTAAATATGATCGCTTGCAGGTCGATTTCGGTGCTTGTCACGCCGTTCTCGAAATTATGGATTGTGCTGAACGATGCGTTGAGCGGATGCAGGCTGTGCAAGCAGAGCCAGCTCGAGAAATCGCCCTCGATAATATCGGCGTGGCTGTCCCCGACATCCTTGCCGCCGGACATATAGAGATGCGTGCCCGGAAACAGGGTAAAGTCGGCGCCACCCTGAAAACGTCCGAAGTTTAGGCGCGCCTGATGGGTGGAACCCGGCGACAGCGGATTGTCAAAGCCGTCGCCCTCCCATAGCTGATAGCCGGTGGCACGGCCAAACAGGCCGATGTACGGCGTGACGCTCTGTTCAATTTGAACGCCCTGTTGCAGGTCACCGTATTTGTCAGATATGTAGCCGCCGCCAAATACCGTTAGATCGAGGCGGCCCGGTTGCAAAAGGGTGAAGTAACCGGGGTAGTAATTGTTGAAGAAATCGGCGTGAGCATCGGGCACGAAGCCGACTGTACTCATCAGAAGAACCGCAACGAGCGACGCTATTGTATACGCCCGGACGGTTCGGAAGGTGGCTACAACATCAATCATTCTCACACCTCCTCACATATTCCCGGCACATACCGGGCAGGCTGGAGGCGGCGCGCCACCAGAACTCGGCGGTGGTCCCGTAAAGCCGTTGCTGCCTCCACCGGAGGAAAACGCGCCGGTCATTGCGAGCGGACCTGCCGCACTCACCGATTGTCCGCACGGCACAGTGGCTTCGTAGCCGGCTTGGATATCCGAGCCGCTGTCGGGATTAGCCGCATTGGTCAAATTGACCGTGCCCTCAAGGACTGCCGTATCCGTATAGCGATCGCATCCGTCGTAGCCGGGACGCACGGATCCTTCGGAATAGCCAACGTCGAATTTGGTGCCGCGCACTGCGGCGATCGCGTTGGGGGTATGCACTTGATAGTTCGCCGGGCCGCCGGTCGCATTTACCAGCGAGCGCATTACTCCGGAGAACAAGCTGACCCGAGTGGGGGTCGCTCCACCGGAGGTGTATTGGTCGAGCGAGATACTGGTCGATCCGCCCAACTCAAGCTTGCTTTGATCGCTCAGGATTATGACAACATGGCCATCGGCGCCGGTAATGATCCGGTCGCTCTGGCTTACCGTCGCTCCCACCGTAGCCGCCGCCGTGGCGCCATTATGCTGGATTTGGACCTGGCCGCTTACACTAGAGACAGTCCCTGCGGTGGTCTGCGCCGCGGCTGGCGCTGCGCTCCAAAAAAACAGCGCTAGAGCAAGAATAATTGCAATATGTATCGTCGCGCTATAAGGATTTTCGCGATCTGGACGCATCTGCTGACGCTCCCTTTCGTCTTGGCAAACTCTTGTATTGGTTTTTGCAGGCTCGTGTCAATCCATCGAGGTGACCGAATCCTGGGATCGCTGGATTATCAATGATTTTCAATGATTTGGAAGCGGCAATTCCCGGCCGCCTGTGACCCACGGTCCGTCGCATGGCAGGGTCGCTTCGTGGCCTGGCTCGACATCCATGTTTTGGTCGGGAGCCTGAACTGCCGCCACATTAACCGTGCCTGACAGGACGGATATGTCCGTGAAGCGATCGCATCCCAGGTAGCCCGGCCGCTCTTCATTGCCGGAATAGCCGGTATACCATTCGGTTCCGCGAACCGCTGCCACCGCGTTGGGCGTATGTACCTGAAAATTAGCCGGCGCACCGCCGGTCGCTTTTACGACCGATCTAAGCAAGCCGGAAAATAGGCCCACGCGTTTCGGCGCATCGGCGTCTTTGCCGTATTGATCGATGGTAAAATTGGACGAAGAGAACAGTTCCAACTGGCTTTGATCGCTCATCGCGATCACTACATGCCCATCGGCGCCGGTAATCACCCGATCGCCGCTTCTGACAGCGACGCCGGACTTCGCGCCGATTGGGGCGGCGCTGCCGCGCTGGATGCTGACTTGGCCGGTTGCCGTGACGATTTTACCGGCCGCTGGCTCGGCACTCCATGCGCATGCCCCCTCGAGCGCGAAGGCGACCGTCAAAAACGCGGCAATGCGGATTATGCGGGTTGTATGCATTCCCCCGGCCGTGGCGCGCAGCACGAGGCCATCGACGCCAAGCGCAATCTATGTCGGCGCTGCCGCTGCGGTCAATCCGCCGCGGCAGCACCGTTGGCTAGCGTTTGGAGTACTGCGGCTGTTTGCGGGCCTTGTGACGGCCGTATTTCTTGCGTTCAACTTCGCGGGGATCGCGAGTCAGCATCCCGCCCTTGCGCAATGTCGGACGCGCCGTTTCGACCACGGCGAGAAGCGCGCGCGAGATTCCCAGCCGCACCGCATCGGCCTGGGCCGACACTCCACCACCGCTAACACTGACCATCACGTCGTACTTGTCTTTGGTTTCCGTGACTTCGAACGGCTCCATGATGCGCATTCGCGAAGTATCGCGCGGGAAGTAGTCCTCAAGTGTGCGCTCGTTAATTTTGATCGCGCCGGAGCCCGGAAGCATCCTTACGCGGGCAACTGCGCTCTTGCGCCTGCCGGTGGTCCAGATGGTGTTTTTCTTTTCAGCCATGAGATATTAGCGCCTCGGTCAAAGGGTGATTTGATTCGGCTTCTGCGCGGCATGGGGATGTTCCGCACCGCGATAGACCTTAAGTTTGGTGAACAGCCGGCGTCCAAGCCGCGTTTTCGGCAGCATGCCGCGAACGGCTTCTTCTAGCAGCCGTTCAGGCCGGGTCTCGAGCAACCGGCCAGCCGTAGTCTTGCGGACACCGCCGGGATACTCCGTATGCCGGTGGAACACCTTGTCCGTCAGTTTCGCGCCGGTGAGCCTCACTTTTGCGGCATTGATGATGACGACGAAATCGCCAACGTCCTCATTGGGCGTGAAATCGGGGCGGGTTTTGCCGCGCAGGATGCTGGCAGCGCGCGATGCGACGCGTCCAAGGGGTCGGTCGCTTGCGTCAATAATCGCCCAATTGCGGCCGCGCAGGCCGGCTTCGTGCGAGATACTGCGGGTTTGTTCGCTAAGTCTCAATTTTCTTCATCCAAGTGTCAAAATTGGCGGGGCCGATGGGATTTGAACCCACGACTTCCGACGTGACAGGCCGGCGTTCTAACCGGGCTGAACTACGACCCCGCCCGAACCATCCTTTGTTACATTTTCCGGCGCGCGGGGCAACCAACCCCTCCGCGATCTGTCGGCCATTTTGCCTTGGTGCTCGCGCTTTGATAGATCGGAATTCATGAAATCCCGTCATTCCGCCGCACTCGCAGTTTATGGCTGGTTGCTAATCGTGCCGCCGCTATTTAACTCGCCGCCGTCCAACGATCCGCCTCCCGTAGATACTGACATCGGCGCGCCGCGCTCGAAATGGGACGTCCTCGAACGGTTTGAGAAGCCGGAAGACTGTTCCCGGGCACTGGAAGCGATGATGATGAAGCTGCGAAAGAACGAACTTCCGCCATTCGAGTTGCCCGCGCACATGAGCCAAGCAAATATAAATATCTCGCGGGCGAACATGAACACCCGTTTTTCGATGGCGGGTTGCATCGACAGCGACAGCTCTGAGCTGAAGCAAAAGTAGTTCGCTTTCGGAGGGAGCTCTCCCTCTGCGCTCAAAACTTGCCTCCGGACGGTCGGTGAAATAGTTTGATCGGCGTACCAAGCGGGTCTCCGCGGTCCGCGCTACATCGTACCGGATTCATGGCCGCGAACTGACGAAACGACTTTTGCCTTAACCTATGTGGATTGTCCGCCTTGCCTTGCGCCGGCCGCTTTCGGTTGCGGTGATGGCATTACTGATGCTCGTGCTCGGCACGCTGAGCTTCAGCCTGATGAACGTCGATATTTTTCCGGAGATCAATCTGCCGGTGGTGATGGTGGTATGGAGCTACCCGGGGTTGGCTGCAATCGATGTCGAGCGGCGCATGGTTTTTATCAGCGAGCGTGCCTATTCCACGACCGTCAATGACATCGAGCATATCGAGTCCGAGTCGATTAACGGTCTCGGAATTCTAAAGATTTATTTCCATCAGGAATCGAACATTGGCGCCGCGATAGCACAGATTAACGCGGTGTCGGAGACGATTCTTTCGAATTTGCCCCGTGGCATTCAGCCGCCGCAAATTATCTCGTACAACGCGAGTAACGTTCCCATCGCGCAGCTCAATGTCTACAGCGACACGCTTTCGACCGGGAAATTATTCGACTACGGGTTGAACTTCATCCGGATTCAATTGTTCACGATCCCCGGCTTTTCCTCGCCCGCTCCGTTGGGCGGCGTGAGCCGTTCGGTGATGGTGAACCTCGACCCGACATTGTTGTATGCGCACGGGCTGTCGGCGTCCGACATCGGCAATACGCTTGCCACGAGCAACGTCGTCATTCCGTCGGGAACCGCCAAGATCGGCAATTACGAGTACGACGTAGATCTCAACATGAGTTTCCCGAAGGTGTCCGACTTTAACCAAATTCCGGTGAAATGGTCCGCCGGATCTCCGGTGCTGCTGGGTGATATCGCGCCCGTCACGGATACGCATCAGCCGCAGACTAACGTCGTGCGCGTTGACGGCAAGCCGGCGACCTACCTGATGGTCATCAAGCATGCCGATGCCTCCACGCTGAACGTAATCGACGCGGTCAAGGCAAAGATTCCGCTAATCCGGTCAACCGCTCCGAAGGGCCTGAATGTCGCACTTACCTTCGACCAGTCGAAGTTCGTTCGCGCCGCACTCACGGAAGTAGTGCGGGAAGCCGGAATCGCAGCTTTTCTGGTCGCGATTATGGTGCTGGTTTTCCTTGGTTCGCCGCGCAGCATGCTGATCGTAATTACGTCGATTCCGCTTGCGATTTTGACCGCAATTATCGGCCTTAAGCTGTCCGGACAGACGATCAATACGATGACGCTGGGCGGGATCGCGCTGGCGGTCGGGATGCTTGTGGACGATGCGACGGTCGAGGTCGAGAACATCCATCGCAATCACGCGATGCACAAGCCGTTGTTGGTCGCGATTCTGGATGGCGCCACTCAAATTGCAACACCGACGTTCGTCGGTACCATTTCGATCTGCATCGTATTCTTCCCGGTCGTGCTGCTGACCGGCGTGGCGCGATTCTTGTTTACGCCCCTGGCGCTCGCGGTTGTATTCGCGATGCTCACGTCCTATTTGCTGTCGCGCACGCTGGTGCCCACGATGGCGCGCTACCTGTTGCCGGACACGCACGAGGAGCACGTTGGTGCGGGCCGCTTCGGGGATTTTGTCCGCTGGTTCGATGGCCGGTTTGAACGTCTGCGGGATCGATATAAGGCTGCGCTGGGTGCATTTATCGCGCGCCGCGGATTCTCCCTGACCTGTGTGGCACTGATCATTCTCCTGTCTCTGTCTCTCCTGCTTATCGTCGGCGAGGATTTTTTCCCCTCCGTCGACGCTGGCATGATGCGCCTGCATGTGCGCGCTCCATCGGGGACGCGAATCGAACATACGGAGTACCTGGTCGAGAATGTGGAGGAAACGATCCGCACGATCATCCCACCATCCGAGTTGGACAGCATCAGCGACAATATCGGATTGCCGCTATCGTACGACCTTGCGTTCTACCAAACCGACAGCACCGGGCCGCAGGATTGCGACGTTGCTATCCAACTCAAGCCCAATCATCGGCCGACCCGCATGTATCAGGAAAAGATTCGCACGGCGCTGGCGGAGAAGTACCCGAATATCACCGCTTATTTTCAAGCCGCCGACATCACCAGCCAGATTCTGAATTTCGGGCTGTCCGCCGCAATCGATGCGCAAATTACCGGCAACAATCTTCAGGCGAATTACCAGCTTGCGTTGAAATTAAAGGAAAAGATGGCGGTGATACCCGGAGTGCGAGATCTCCGAATCGCAGAGCCGCTTGATTATCCGGCGCTAAAGGTTGACACCGATCGGACCAAAGCTCTGCAAACCGGGATCACGCAGCAGCAGATCGCCTCCAGCATGCTTGCGCATTTGTCGGGCGCAGCGCTGCTACAGCCGAACTTCTGGCTCGATCCGGTTAATGGCGTCAATTACGGCGTGATCGCGCAATCGCCGCAACATCTGTTCAATTCGATTTCCGCAATCCAGAATTTGCCGCTATCGGTGCCCTCTCAGGTTGTGGCCAGCTCGGGGACCGGCGCGGCGAGCAGCGGTGCCGCGGGCGCATCCACGTCGGAAAGCGGGCAGAGCACCCAGCCGCAATTGCTCGGCAACCTCGCTACGATTCACCACGCGTGGAACCCATCGATCGTCGCCCACTACACGGTGCAGCGCGCGATCGACGTCGATTGCTCCGTATCGGGCCGGGACCTGGGTGGGGTCAGCGCGCAGGTGGGAAAAGCGATCGCGAGCCTTGGTGAGTTGCCCCCGGGTACCGCGATTTCGATCCTGGGCCAGAGCAAGGCGATGCGGGAATCGTTCACGACATTGGGCGAAGGGCTGATTCTCGCGATCGTTCTCGTGTACTTGTTGATGGTCGCGAATTTCCAATCGTGGCTGGAGCCGTTCATCATCACGATGGCCGTGCCGGGCGCGCTGGCCGGCGTATTGTGGATGCTGGTATTGACGGGCACGACGATCAACGTCGAGTCGCTGATGGGTGCGATCATGGCGGTTGGCGTCGGCGTAGCGAACGGAAACCTGTTGATTACGTTTGCCAACGAGATGCGCGAGGAAGGTTATAGCCCTGTCGCGGCCGCAATCGAGGCGGGACATATCCGGCTGCGGCCCATCATCATGACCGCGCTGGCAATGATCCTCGGGATGCTTCCGATGGCGCTCAGCTTGGGCGAAGGGTCGGAGCAGAACGCGCCGCTGGGACGGGCGGTAATCGGCGGACTGTTCGCCGCGACGCTGATGACGCTGTTCGTGGTGCCAGCGGTATATTCGCTCTTCAGTCGGCATCTAATCGGCAAACATCAGCGCGACGCGGAGATCGAGGCAATTGGGCTGCCGGGCGCATAGACCGGGTGGACCTTATAGGCACGGATAGATGGAAGACGATCCTAAAAATTATATTCCGCCGCCGCCGGGCGCACTGTTCTACACCGGCTGGATCGTCGGAATCGTTGCGCTGGTGATTATTACCCTGGGGATGGTGATGGCGCACGGCGCCTGGCTCGATCGCCAGACCGCCGAATTGCAAACTCAGGCCGCACTTGGTCCGCATGTGCTGGTCGTGCCGGTGACGCAAGCGCCGACGACGCGCCAGCTCAAACTGCCGGCCAGCGTGCGCGGCTACGAGGAGACCGACATATTCGCGAAAGTGCCCGGGTACCTGAAGGTGCTGAAGGTGGACAAGGGCGATCGCGTGACCAAGGGACAGTTGCTTGCGGTTATCGAATCGCCCGAGACGGACCAGGCGGTCGAGAATGCGCGCGCCAACTACCATCTCGCGCTGCTGACCGATAATCGAAACCAAATCCTGCTCAAGCAGCAAGTCGTTCCGCAACAGACGGCGGATGAGACTCATGCGTCGATGCTGCAGGCCAAGGCCACGCTCGATCAGGAATTGGCGCTTCAGAAGTATGAAATTATCAATGCGCCGTTCGACGGCATCATCTCCGCCCGCAATATCGATCCCGGCCATCTGGTGGCGGCGCCCACCACGTCATCGAGCAGCTCCGACGCAATCGTGACGATCGCGCGAATCCATCCGGTCCGCGTTTACTCATACGTGCCCCAGAACACCGCGCTGTACATCCGCAATGGCGATGCCGCGACGATAACCTTCTACGAATTTGCGCATCGTGCGTTCAGCGGAACGATTACCCGCCACCCTGAGGCGCTCTCGCCCGACTCGCGCACGATGCTGGTCGAGGTCGATCTTCCCAACGAAGACGATGCGCTCTTGCCCGGTCTGTATGGGCAGGTGACCTTCACCGTGCGCGGACCGGCGGGCGCGCCGCTGGTGCCCGACGACGCGCTGGTCTTCCGCAACGACAAGGTGTACGTCCCGATCGCGCGCGACAATCGGCTGCATCTGCAGGAAGTAACGCTGGGCTACGATAACGGCGTATTGGTCGAGGCGCTGACGGGAGTCAATGTCGGCGATCAGGTTGCCGTCAACGTCGGACAGGCGGCGCACGACGGCGAGAGTGTCCAGCCGGTTCCGGCGCAGCCTTAGCGTGCGCGAAGTTTGCCGGCTACGCGATTAGATTACGCTGGGGACCATCGCCTCGATTAGCGACGGCCCCGGCTCCGCGATTGCACGAGCGAACTGCGCACAGAATTCTTCTGCACTCGTGGCCCGAGTCGCCGGCACGCCCATCCCCTTGGCGATCTCAAGGAAGTCGAGATCCGGCCGGCGAAGATCGAGCATCTCGCGCGCCTTGGGCCCCGATGCGGCTGCTCCGACCCGGTTCAATTCCATGTTGAGCACGGCATAGGAGTTGTTGTTGAAAAGCACGGTCACGACGTTCAGACCGGCGCGCGCCTGCGTCCACAGCGACTGAATCGTATAGAGCGCGCTGCCGTCGGATTCCAGGCATACGACCTTTCGATCCGGCGATGCGACCGCTGCGCCGGTCGCCACCGGCAGTCCCTGGCCGATCGCTCCTCCCGTCAGGCACAGCCAATCATGGGGCGGGGCGCCCGCCGTGAGCATCGGGCCGTATAATGCCGAGGTCGTGTTGCCCTCGTCCGACACGATTGCACCTTCGGGGAGCATTGCGCCGACCGCCTGGCAAATCGATTCCGCCGTGAGCGGCCCGCCCGGACGGCCCGGCCGCGCCGAGGGCTGGATCGCGGCGGCGTTTTTCGGGGCATCCAAAGCCTCGGCGAGCGCTTCAAGCGCCGCTGGCGCATCGTCGATATCGCCGGCGAGCACATGAACCTCGCATCCTTCGGGGACGAGATCGCTGGCTTTGCCGGGGTAAGCGAAAAACGACACCGGCGATTTTGCATCGGCCAAAATCAGATGCTTTGCGCCGGACAGTTGCATCGCGGCGAACTCGGCCAGATAGGCCAGCCGCTCGATTGGCGGAAGGCCCGCGCCGCGTTCGAGGCGGGTTGGAAAGGTCTCGCACAAAAGTTTTGCGCCGGCTGCGCCGGCGATCCGGCTTGCCGCGACCAGCCCCCGGCGGCGGACGGCGGTTCCGCCAAGGAACAGGGTGCATTGCCGTTTGGACCTGAGGATCGCCGCGAGTTTTTCGATGCGATCTTTCGCCGGCGGATTTCTCGCTGTGATTGGCCGCGGCGGAGCGACGATGCCGCCCTCAAGCCACGAGACATCGGCGGGAACGATTAGCGTCGCCACCTGTCCGGGCGGTCCCATCGCGGCAGCGACTGCCTCCGCGCCGTCCGCGCCGAGTTCCTCACTGCGCATCGTCCGCTTAATCCACGTCGAGACATTGCGCGCGACGGTGTCGATGTCGCTTTCGAGCTGCGCATTGAAACGTTTGTGGTAGGTGGCGTGGTCGCCGACGATATTAACGATCGGCACCTTGCCTTTGCGGGCGTTGTGCAAATTCGCCAGTCCGTTGCCCAGCCCCGGTCCCAGATGCAGCAGCACCGACGCCGGCTTGTCGGCCATCCGCGCGTAGCCATCGGCGGCTCCGGTTGCCACCCCTTCGAACAGCGCCAGCACGCCGTGCATCGCTGGCACGGTGTCGAGCGCGGCCACGAAATGCATCTCGGAGGTGCCGGGATTCATGAAACAGGTATCGACGCCGCATCCGACCAGAGTGCGGATCAATGCTTGCGCTCCGTTCATGGCTTCTCCCATCGTGATGTCTAGTCGAAAATCTTTCCGGGATTGAGGATGTTGGCCGGATCGAATGCGCCCTTGATTCGGCGCATCAGGGCGATTTTCACGGGATCCTCGAACTTCATGAAATAGTCCTTTTTGACCGTCCCGATGCCGTGTTCGCCGGAGATCATCCCGCCCAGCGCCAAACCCGCCGTGAACAGATCGCGCAATAGGGCCGTATGCTTGTCCTTTTCGTGCTGGAAGACCGCGAGATGAACATTGCCGTCGCCGGCATGGCCGCACCCGGGGATCATGGTCTGATGGTGAAGCGCGATCTCGCGCACCTTCTGCATGTATTCGGGAAGCACGGCGCGCGGCACGACGATATCGATTACGTCGCTTGCCTGTGACGCTTTCGCGGTCCAGAAACTCCGCTCGCGCGCCTCGATCATGTGCTGTGCCGCGCCGGGCTGGAGCACGTACACGTCGATCGCGCCATGTTCCGTCAGGACCGCGCCCGCCGCTTCCATATCCTCCGCGATGCGCGGTTGGCTGCTCTCTTCCAGCACGACCAACAGGTACGCCTGCGTTTCAGCCCTGACCTTGTCCGAGATGCCAAGTTCCAGTTTGGACTGCGCGGTGATCGCAATCATCGTCATTTGGTCGATGTATTCGATGAGCAGCGGGCCAATGCCCTTCACGACAATCGCCGGGACGGCGCGGATGGCATCCTCAAGACCGCGAAACGGTGCCAATAGCGTCGCACCATGAGCCAGGCGCGGCACGAGTTTGACGATGACCTGAGTGACGAGCGCGAGCGTGCCCTCGGAACCAATAATGAGCTGGGTCAAGTCGTAGCCGGTGGACGCTTTCACAAATTTGCCGCCGGTGTGGATGATCTCGCCGGTGGGCAGGACTGCCTCCAGCCCGAGCACGTTGTGGCGAGTGACACCGTATTTCACGGCGCGCATTCCGCCCGCATTGGTAGCGACGTTGCCGCCTAGCGATGCACTGTTTTCCCCGGGAAAGACGGGATAGACAAGGCCGTCCGGCTCCAAGCGCTTATTCAATTCGTCAAGTGTGACTCCGGCTTCGACAATCGCAGTGTGGTTGGCGGTGTCAACTTCGACGATTCGCTTCATCCGCTCGAAGCTGACGACGATTCCGCCCTGGCGTGGCACGCACGCGCCCGACAATCCCGTACCTGAACCGCGTGCAGTGACAGGAACATGATGCTCGGTCGCGAGCCGGAGGATTCGCGATACCTGATCGCTGTCCGCCGGCCGCACGACAGCGATCGGAACGCAGGGGTCGCCGCTTAATGCCTCGTCGTGGGTATAATCGCCGAGTGCATCGCCGCTGACGATGCCATCGGCGCCAACCACGCCGGCCAGATTCGAGAGAATATCGCTCATTTTACAAGGGATTCCTCGCACGAACCCCGAGCACGCGATTGTCGTGCGCCATTAGGGCATCGTCAAGCGGCCTCGCGCGCAATAGCTATCGCCCAGTCGTTATAGTCTTGGATATCGGGTGAATCGTCATCACGGCTGGCACTGCCGAGGTTACCGGAGGAGATGTTGACTGAACTGGGCAACCAGGACCTTCCGCTGTGGTGAACATCACTTGTTGCGTCGTTGGCCCCGGCTGCGGACTGGCGAATGGATGAGTCAGATTATACAGCCCTTGCACCAGCCGGATTCCCCAGCCGCCGCTGCTGTCCAGAAATCCAGTCAGTTGATTGTAAAGTTTAGGATCGTTGACGATCAGGCCCGCAGTGCCTTGGCCCGCGTTAATCTTTCGCAGGATACCATTGAGGTCACGCGAAGAGCTGCGCAGATTTGCAAGCACATCGGCGGCATACTGCTTGTCTTCGAGCAGTTGCGGTACGATTCCTTTGGCCTGATCGAATCGCGTCAGCATCCGGTCGGCGTCGTCTGCCGCCTTCTGTGCGGAGGTGGCGGCCTGCCAGAGCGATGTAATGAACGCCTGCCCATTGGTTTTCTCGCTAAGCATCGCGCCCATCACGCCTTGTCCGCGCTGGAGCCGGCCGGTCAGGTCCGCAAGCTGCGTCGATAGCTGATCGAGATGAACCATCGCGCGCTGAATTGTCGCCAGGCTCAGCCGATCCTGTGGCGGCGCATTCTCATTGCCGCGAACGAATTCGGCGAGCAGGCTGTGGCCATTCTGGATCGAGTCGAGTATCGAGCGCATCGACGTTGAGATCGCGACCAGGTTGTCGAACATGTCGCTGACGCCGGGCTTCTGCAGCAGGGCTTCGTAATCGATCGGATCCCGTGCCGAAATGACCGCGCCGGGCGCGGCGGCCGGAGATTGCGGCGAGCCGGTGGTCAGTTCCACGTACTTGTCGCCGAGCAGGCCCATCGAATCGATCTGCGCGACGGAATCGGTCCGCACACGCGGCGCGGCCTGCTGCGATACCCACATCCGCACCACGACGTATGCCGAATTTGGATCGGCCGGAAACTCGATTGCATCGACCGCGCCGATTCGCACTCCCGCCAGCATCACCGGCGCGCCGCTCTGCAATCCGGCGGTGCGCTGAAAATGCGATTCGAGAGTTTCGGTCTTGGTGAAGATGCGCGAGCCGTGGCCAATCTGGAAGATTGCGAAGCACAGAACGGCCAGCGCCGCCGCGATCACCGCGCCGACCCGCACTGTCGAAAGGCCCCGCTGCGCCATCAGCCCGCCCCCCTCATTGAAGCGCGGCCTCCACGAATTCGTGCATCAGTTCATCCCGCGTGGCGCGAACTTCAGCCGCCGTACCGATAAACCGGATGCGGCCCTGATCGAGCAGGGCAAATCGATCGCCGACCATGAACGCGCTTCTGAGATCGTGCGTGACGACCACCGAGGTAAAGCCCAATTGCTTCTGCAGCCCACGTATCATCAAGTTTATCTTGCGCGTGACTATCGGGTCCAATCCCGTTGTCGGCTCGTCCCACAACACCGCCTTGGGCGACAATGCCATCGCACGCGCCAAAGCGACCCGCTTTTTCATTCCGCCCGACAATTCCGCCGGATACAGCCGTTCGACGCGTTCGAGGCCGACCATCGAGAGAAGTTCGGTCACGCGATGCGCGATAAATGCCTCATCTCCCATGTGGTGCTCGCGAAGCGGATAGCTGATGTTATCGAACACGGTCAGCGAATCGAACAGCGCCCCTCCCTGAAACACCATCCCGATTTGCTTGCGGACGGAGGCCATCCCATCCTCCGTCAGTTCGCCGAGCGACTGGCCTGCAACGATCACGTCGCCCCCATCGGGCCGCTCCAGACCGTTGAGATGACGGAGCAGGACCGATTTTCCCTCTCCGCTTCCACCGAGCACCACGATCGTCTCGCCCTCGCGAACGTCAAGGTTCACGCCACGCAGGACGTGCTTGGGCCCATAACTCTTTTCGAGCGCGCGAACCTCGATAAGCGGGCGATTGCCGGTGACGCTCATGGCAGTGACAAAAAGAATTTTGTAAGGAAGAAATCCGATATGAGAACGGTGATTGACGATGCGACCACGGCGGAAGTCGTTGCGCGGCCGACTCCGTCGGCGCCGCCGCGGGCGGTCAGGCCCTTGTAGCAGGCGATGATCGCGATTTCGTAACCGAAGAACACCGACTTGCCAAGCCCGCTGAACAGATCGCCCAGTGCGGCGTGCTGCACCAGCGAGGTGTAGAAGTAATCGCCGCTCACGCCTAATTGCGTGGCCGAGATGAACAGCCCGCCGAGCAGTCCAATCGCATCGGCCAGGATGGTCAGGATCGGCATCATCACGATTGTCGCCAGCACGCGGGGAACGACCAGCTTCTTCACGGGGCTGGTCGCCAGCGAGCGCATCGCATCGATCTGCTCGGTCACTTTCATCGTGCCGAGCTCCGCGGTGATTCCAGCGCCCACCCGCGCCGCGACCATCAACGCGCTCAGGACGGGACCCATCTCGCGCATCAGCGAAAGCCCCATGATGCGGCTGACGTAAATTTTCGCGCCGAACTTCGCGAGAAACTCGCCCATCTGGAGCGCCAGCACCATCCCGGAAAAGATCGCGGTCAGGTTGACGACGTTGAGCGATTTCACCCCGATCGAATCGAGTTGATCGACGAACAGGCGAGTCTCGAATGGACGGCGGAACAGATAACGAAGGAAATCGCGGGTCAGCAGTCCAATTTCGCCCAGTTGTTCGAGGAAGGAATAGATTCGCTCAAGCATCGCGGTTGGCAACGATGCGAGCGTAGGCGATACGGCCACGCGCGGCAATGCGTTCATGGCGCGGAGGGAATCCGGAGTTGCGGCGCAATCGCGGCAATCCGCTGCGGAGTGAATTCCATCTCAAGAAATGCGCGCTCGCCGTCGGGTGGGGCGGGTACTCCGGGCCTGAGCAAATCGATTCCGTAGGGGAAATAAATATGCGTTGCGAACTTGCGATAACGCTCGATCGTCGGTTCAAAATCGGCATACGTTCCCGGCGCTCCAACGATGACATTGCCATGGTAGCCGCCGCCAATCTCGATTCCGCAGTACCAGTGATGGATTGTTTCCATCACTTCGTTTTCACGGCCCGAAGTGGGGTCGATTCTTACCCCAGCACACCACGAGTCGTTGAGAGCCTTCGATTCAACCGCTTTGGCCGGATCGAATTGTGCAAAGCTATGGCCAGTCGAAAGCCATTGGCTGGCCGCAAAGACGAGGCTGTCGATAACGCTTGCGCGCGACTGTTGCTGCAATTGTTCAGCGCTCAGTTCCAGGTAGGGTTTCAATGCCGTTGCCTTCAATCGATAGATCGTAACGCCGCCTGCCTGACGCTTTGTCTCGGCAAAATTTGATGCCAGATTGCCCCAGTACTTTCCATTCGGATCGCCATCCGCAATCGCGATTGAATCCACGTAGTGATGCGCCAGAAATGCACCGAATTGTCTGGTCGCGTCCGGCAGGTAGGTTGGCTGCAAAAGTGCCCAGAAAAAAGGCCAATTCTCGAATTCCATCGGATGCAGCGCGCCTGGCCATCCCCCGACCAGGTGAAACCCCATCTCGGTCTGCGCATGCCACAGCATGCTGTCGCCGCGCCACGAAAACGGAAATATCAGGACATTGTCATCCGGCTTGATGTATTCGCGATACTCCGCAGTGGTGAAAAATTCCGGCGCGTTGGCAGGATGAAACCAAGGATACGAAAAATTCGGCAGCGTGGACAGGATTACAACCGCCGCGAGCGCCACATTGATCCGGTAATTCATCCGATTCGATGCGAACCAAAGCGCCGTGATAATCGCGATGATTAAAAAGGCATATGTCATGAATCGGTAAGGGAGCATTTTCTGGATCAAGGGCAGCGAAAACAGCACTTTGCTCGGCATCGTGAAAATCATATTTCCCCCGATATGAAGGCGGGGCCCGAGCGACAGCACCAATACGGCGAGCAGCGAAACGATCAGTGTCTTGCCGGTTGGAGACCGCCAGCCATCCCATGCATACGCAGCGACGACTGCAAATAGCGGCAGCCCGACATACGCGGGGTTTCTGATTGCCAGCACAGGTACGAAATAGTTTGTCAGGCTGCCGAACGGTGGAAAAAGGCCAAGCGAATTTACCCGGGAAGGAAAAAGGAGTCCCAACAAATCGACCGAAAACGTATCGACTGACCAGATTTCGCCGCGCGGCGAAGCGATTCCGAAAAGAAAATAGAGGTACGGGCTGACGACGACGAGGGTAATCGTCAGTCCGATTAGAAGCGGGGCGACAATTATTGCCAGACGGCCAACGATGTCGCGAGGAGCGAAAATCCAGCCGAGCACCAGTGCCATCGTGCCGAGCATCGTGAGCATCGCGAAGCCCTCGACCGCGGTCAGAAACTGGCCAATCAGAATTGCGGCTAAAAGGACGGCCAATTTTCCGCGAGTGAGATTTCCCTCAAGTGCGCGAACGACAACATAGGCCGCGAGCGGAATTAGAAACACCAGCGTCACGTGCAGGTCGCTGTTGAACTCCTCCGTGAGCATCGAACTTGAAAAACCAAACAGGTAGCCGCCGAGCAATGACGGCCACCACGACCGAGAAACATGGCGGCAGAGTATAAAGGCGCTCCAACCCGCCAGCGGAGGGGCCAGCATGCTGATAATGTTCAGCGACGCGATTGGCCCGAAGAGTCTGGTTAGCGGCGATGCGGCGATGCTCGGAAATGGAACGCACGTCATCCACGCGAGGTTGATGCCAATTGGAGCCCAGAGCAGATTCGTAACGAAGGGGTTCAACCGCGCAGCCAATGCGTGCGGCCACCACACAAGATACCACATGAAGAGCGACGGATCGGCGGTTGCGCTGTGGTAATCGCCGAAATGTCCCCAAAGCGGAACGCCAAAGATCGAAAATGACAGCGCTAAGTAAGTAGAAAATGCCAGCAGCCCATATCGATCCCTCCGGGCGTCTTCTCCGCCATTCTCGCCGCTTCCGTTCACTTCGATTGACCCGGGGACCCGAGCTGCGCAGCCAGAGCGGCAATTTGATTGCGGTCGAATTCCATCTTCAGGAACGCCGCATGACTGCCGGCCGGCCTGATTGCGTGTGGCGAAAGCAAATCGTTCGGAATGGGAAAATAGATATGCTGCGCCATGCCGCGATAGCGATCGACGATCGACTCGATGTCAGAGTAAGAACCGGGAATGCCGATCATGACGTTTCCAGTGCTGGTGCCGCCGATTTCAATTCCGCAGAACCAGTGATGATTGGCATCGGTTAGTGGAATTCTTCCGCCGGTGGCGGCATCAGTGATTTCGCCGGCGCACCAGGTTTCTTCAAGCGAGCCCGATTGCAAGGCCTTTGCGGGATCCAGGTCTCGAAGGTTATGGCCGCTGGACAGCCACCTGGCCGCTGCCACGATCAAACTGGCGATTGCGGCGGAGCGAGCCCGGCGGCGCATCATCGATGAGGTGACCCGCAGATATGGTGCCAAGGCGGCGGATGACATCCGGTATACCGTTACACCTCCTGCTTCATTCGTTTCGGCGGAATACTTAGACAGTAGCAATCCCCAGGCGTGTGCATCCGGTTCGGTATCGGCTACGACGACAACGTCGATTCCGTAGTGCGCTATGAACGCGCCGAGTTGGTCGGCGGCGTCCGGGAGGTAGGCTGAAAAAAGGAATGCGTGAAAGATCGGCCAGTCCTCAAACTCCTTTGGATATAGGCCGGTCCAGCCTCCAGTCATCCGAAAGTACATATTCGTTTCCGCCTGCCAGAGCATGCTTTCGCCCCGCCATCCAAAGGGCAGCACCGCAATCGTTTCACCCGGTTTTAGGTATGCGCGGTAAATTTCGCCGGTGAAAAATGCTGGAGAGTTGTCCGGTTGAACCCATGGAAAAGTGAAACTTGGCATCGAGAAAAATACTACGATTGCGGCAAGGCTTGCGTTTACCCGCAGTGCGTATGAATTTGATGCGAACCAAGTCGCCACGATGACCGCAAGGCACAGGAAACTGTACATCACGAATCGCGCCGGTAATGCCTTGTCGATTAAGGGCAGGAATCCCAGGATTTTGCCCGGAAGCGGGAACAGTGGCGGCCCCATGAAGTTGATGTGCAAGCGGGGTCCCAATGTGAACAGGGTTACCACAATAAGCGTAATAGTCAGCATTTTGCCCACCGACGTATGCCAAAAGCGCGACGCATAAGCTGTGACAATCGCTAACAAGGGTAGGCCGATGTACGCGCCGTTGCGCAGGCCCAAGTATTTTTCCAAACCAGCGATTCGTGAGACCGTGCCGACTTCGTGAATTTGAGATGGAACCAAAAAATCGATGATGCCGGGCGAGAAATTTTCCGCCGGGAATATTTCACCATGCGGCATGCCGAACGCAAACAGCCAGTAAACATACGGACTAAGTATTATTAATGCCACCAGATAGGCGGCTCCAATTGGCTGAATCAGATTCGATATCCGATTTGCGATGTTTGCCGGCACGATTACCCAGGCGATTAGCAATGCCATCGCGCCGAACATCGTCATCGTTGCAAAGACTTCGATCGAGGTTAGGAATTGTGCCGCGAGAACGGCTGCAAGGGTGAAAACGAACTTTCTAATGCCGATATCGCCGGCAATTGCCTTGACTGTCGTAAGGACCGCGAGCGGCACAAGGAATACCAGCGTGATGTGTAGATCGCTCGTGCATTCCTCGGCCAGAATGTAACTTGAGAATCCGAATACGTAGCCGCCTAATAATGCCGGCCACCACGATTTGGAAACGTAACGGCATAGCAGGAAGGCCGCCCACCCAGCCAGGGGCGGACACAACAGCGTCAGCAGATTTAGCGTCACGATGGGCCCGAAATGCGCGGTTAGCGGCCAGGCCGCGTAACTGAACAGCGGGACCGGTGTGGCCCAAGTCAAATTGATTCCGACCGGGTACCAAATCAAATCGGTTAGAAATGGATTTAGCCGATGGACCAGGGCATACGGCCACCAGACCAGATACCAGGCGTAGAGCGTTGGATCGACGTCGGCCTTCGCTCGAAAGTCGCCGAAATGGCCAATGAGCGGGCGGCCGAAAAACGCGAACCAGAACAACAAATAGACTGAAAACGCGAGCAGGCCGTTTCGATCTCCGGCACTGGCGGCGCTGGGATTCTGCGATTGGAGGTTCTGATTGAGGGGATTCAACGCGTACCTGTCACTTTGGCGATAATATTGGGACGATCTGGGTCGCGACCGAGCTTTCTCGCAACCCGCTCGACGTGCAGGTAGAAAGTGAGAATCAAAGGGATTGTTCGTGCGGCGGCATCGAAAGGCCGGTCCCGCGTCATTGGCTCAATTCCCGGTGGGACGATCGTAATCGCAAGCGCTCCGGCGGCTGTAGCGGCATCTCTCGCGGCGCGGATTGAGGCAGAGGTGGCATCGAGTTGATCGAATGCGAGTATACCGAGCGATTGACCGGCCAGTGCAATCGGGCCGTGGCGCACCTCAGCCGCGCTGAACGCTTCCGCGTGATGGCCGCAGAGTTCTTTGAACTTGAGGGCTGCTTCGCAGGCCAAAGCAAAGCCAAAGCCGCGCCCGATCACAAAACTGTGTGTAGCCAACGTGAAGGTATCGTCAAAATCGGACAGGGTACGGGTAGATGCGCCGGCAAGCATCCCCGGAAGCTGGCGAAAGGCCGTCTCAAGTCCAGCTTCGCCGCGCCACGCCGCAACCAGCCCCAGGACGATTGACAGCGATGCGATAAAGCTTTTGGTGGCACCGGGGCTGGTCTCTGCTCCGGCCATCATCGGCAGCACGATCTCGCTCGCCTTTGCCAATGGAGACTGAGCATCATTGACGATCGCGACCGTCAATGCGCCTGCGTCGCGGGCTGCGGCCGCCGACTCGATCAGGTCGGGACTTTGACCGGATTGGCTGATTGAAAGAAACAAAACCTCCGGCATCGAGATTCGCGCATGATAAGCGGTTGTGATCGCTTGTGCGTAATGGCCGACGAAAACACCGCATTCGCTCTCAATCAAATATTTCGCAAAAATTCCCGCATGCCCTGAGGAGCCGCGCGCGTTGATAACAATAAAGGGAGGCGGTTTGCGCAATCGTGCGGCCAGTTCGCGGATTTGCGGCCAGCCTTCCCGGCACAAGCGGGCGATCGCGTCGGGAGACTCCATTGCCTCGCGTATGAATTGTGAATTCATCAGGGCGTCTGCTATTGAACATCTCCGGCCCGCAACAGGCCAGAGGGCGCGAATCTAATGGCGAAAGAAATTCCCGGACAGATTAATGCAGGAATCATCGGCGCGGGGCTGATGGGACATACGCATTCCATGATGATTCGCCAGATCGCGGACCGTACCAGCGGCAGCGTCCGCGTGAGTACGGTAGCCGATGCGAACTTTAAGTCCGCCGAAGCGCTGGCGGCGAAATGGCCCGGTGCGAAGGCGGTGGCCAACGCAGACGAAATCCTGGCCGACCCCGCGATCGACGCGGTATGGATTTGTACTCCCACCGCGCAGCATCGCGAAGTTTGCATCGGCGCCGCGCGCGCCGGCAAACACGTCTTTTGCGAAAAACCGCTTGCGATGTCGGCCGCCGATGCTGCCGAGATGGGCAAGGAGCTCAAGGCGGCGGGTGTCGTCAGCCAGGTCGGGCTGGTGCTGCGGTATTCGCCAATTTACACGGTAATTCAAACGATGGCCGAGGAGGCGCAGGCGGGGGCGATACTTGCGGTCACGATGCGCGACGACCAGGATTTTCCGATTCGCGGCGTTCATGACAGCCGATGGCGCAACGATCCCGCCCAGACTGCGGGTGGTACGCTGATTGAACATGGCGTGCATGATTTCGACCTGTTCACCTGGATGTTCGGCCCAGTTGAGCGTATCTACTGCAAAATGCGCAACGTCGCCGGCGCGGCGGGCGTTGAAGACCTTGGTATGGTCACTTTTGAATTCAAGCGCGGCTTTGCCGGCCAGATGACCTCGATCTGGCACAAGATGATCGGGCGTCCCAGCAATCGCCGGCTCGAGGTGTTCTGCGAGAACGCGTTCATAGCATCCGACTACGATGTCTTCGGGTCGATTATCGTTCAGCGCGGCGATGCCGAGCGCGAGGAAACTATCCAGCCGTATGAGGTATTGAACCGGTTCAATGGGATTACCACCGCCAAATGGCCTCATCTGCGCGATCGCAGCGACCTGTTCGCGATTCCATACGCGCTGGAGGACGCCACCTTTCTTTCGGCAATTCGCGGCGAATGCGACCCTTATCCGGATTTCGATTCGGGCGTCGCCGCGCAGTGCTTGGTCGAGGCGGCTTACGATTCAGCACGCACAGGATTGCCGGTTGATTTGCGCGGCCGCTGATGCAGGATCCGCGCTCGGCAATCATTATCGGGTGCAGTCGAATTGCGGCATCAAACTGACCGATTCGGTGGCGGTTTTGAGCTAGATCAGCGAGTTTTCGTTTGGCAGCGCTCTTGCTGTGTAGTCGGCATGGTGCCCTGTGGCGCGATCATACAACGAGGAGAAGCATACGATGCTCGGAATGATATTCATCGGACTGGTTTCTGGATGGCTGGCCGGCAAAATGATTAACGGACACGGTTACGGCATGTTCGCAGACATCATCCTTGGCCTGTTCGGCGGAGTTATCGGTGGATGGTTTTTTGGCCCTGCGGGTGTGCATGCGCACCACTTTATCGGCGCAGTCGCAATTTCCACGCTTGGAGCAACCGGCCTGGTAATGGCAACGCGGGTGCTGCGCGGCGAGTTCTAACTCCGTTGCGCAGCGGTTGCCTGCGACATCGCTTTCACTAACACTGATCGCCGCTGGTGGGGCGTGAAACTTCGCGGAGCAATATCCGGATTTGGCGAGGTTGCCGCGCGCGCGCATCTTCCAGGATGGCGTACGCGGCCCAACCTGACCATCGGGATTGTTCACGATCCGGTCGCAAACCGCCGCCATGAGGCAATCCGGCTGATTAACGGCGTCCGCGTATATGACGATCTGATCCTGATGCTCGACGGGGAAGCTCCCAGCTTCGTGGACGTCGCCAGCCCACCCGCATTCCATGTTGCCGCGGCACGCATGGCCCTGGCGGCAGGTGCACATGTGCTTATCGAAAAGCCGATGTGCCTGACGGCGGCCGAATTTGGCGAATTGACGTCGCTTGCCGCTGCGGGCGGGCGAGTCCTGATGTGCGTGCATAACTGGAAATTTGCGCCCGCGTACGTGGCGGCGCACAAGGCGATTGAATCGGGCCGCGTTGGAAAAGTTACGTCGATTTCATTCGATCGACTGCGTACTGGACCGGCGGGTGCGGGAGGAAGCGGCTCGCAATGGAGGGCGGCGGCGGCATCGGGTGGGGGAATTCTGATCGACCATGGCTGGCACGTCTTCTATCTGATGCAATGGCTGTTGGGCGGCGCAGTGCCACTTGCCGTTTCCGCCCGAATCGAATCGACGGGTAATGCCGGTGTGGACGATAAGGCAGACGTTCGGGTCGAATTCCTGGATGGCGTCATCGCGGAGGCTCATATGTCGTGGCGAGCCGCAGTCCGCCGCACATCGGCGTTGATCAGTTGCGAGGGCGGAAGCTTGGAGGTCGAGTCTGACCGTGTGATCCTCACCGGTCGCGGCGGCGCATCCGAGGAACTTCCAATCGCGGACATCCCCGACGACTCATACCACAGCGCGTGGTTCGCCGGCGTCGCAGAGCAGTTCGAGGCCGCAATAAACGCAGGCCCGGCCTCGCCGGCCCCACGCACGAACCTTGCCGAAGCGCGCGCGGCCTTGGCAATCATCCTGGCCTCACGTGAGTCATCGTCTAAAGGTGGAGCTCAAGTGGCAGCATTCGAGAAGTGATCCGCTCTGCCGTGTAACCTTCCGTCCAGCGATTTCGTCTAGATGGAGTGCCAGCCCTCGCATTTTTGATGTCCGCCGACAGGCTGTGGAGCTAAATTTAGAGATGCTCAAATCAAAGCTTTCCGCCGTTTGCCTTGGCCTCACTCTACTATGCCCGGGCTTTGGCAGCGCATTGGATGCCGCTGCGGAACAGGCCAAGACGGGTGGTGCGAATGTTTCCGGCATTAGCGTTCACCGAATCCTTCCATCCGACACCGACGAACGGATCAACACGTTTACCGGTAACGGTTACGACGACTGGGCTTGGTTTGATCCCGGATCGCAAGAGAAGCGATCGGAATTGATCGTGTTTCTCCCGGGCACGGGAAGCAGAGGAAAGGGCTCTGCGCCATTCAATAAACAGGCCGCCCAGTGGGGCTTTCATGTCGTCTCAATTGCCTATCCCGACAAAATCAGCATCTCGCACTTTGGCAAAAGCGCTGACCCTGACGTTTTCACCAAAGCCCGGATGAACATCATCACCGGCAAGGTGCAATTCAGAAAACTCGGAGTTAATGAGGCGAATTCGATTGAAAACCGGATAGCGGCTCTCTTGCAGTACCTCGCAACCCATTTTCCTCAAGAGCAGTGGAGCCAATTCCTCGATGAGCACCATGCGCTCCGTTGGGGAAAGGTCATCCTTGCCGGCCAGTCACAGGGCGGCGGCCATGCTGCAATTATGGCGATGAAGCTTCACCAAGTCGCTCGAGTTTTGATGTTCGGCTCGCCGAAGGATTTCAACCGCCGCCTCAATCGTCCAGCCAAATGGTATTCGGAGGGCAGCCTGACCCCTATGGACCGATTCTTTGCCTTCAACCACACCGGTGATAATTCAAACGGATGCACCTATCCTCAACAGCTCCGGAATTACCGGGCGATGGGACTCATGCCCAAGTACTCAATCGTCAACGTCGATCAGGCATCACCCCCATATGGGCATACCCGGCTCCTGACCAGTGAGATGCCGCCTAAGGGAGCTTCAGCGCACAGCGCCCCCCTCCACGACACCCGTTACACGCAGGCTTGGCGATATCTTTTGGAAGAGCCGGTACAGTGAGCCTCTCCGATAGTCAGCGAGCGTCAATGCAGAGCATTTTAGAACTTCAGGTTCACTGAAATAACAAGCCCTGCTGCATTTTCCGACAGAAAGCACTACAGATGGGGTTGTTTTTACGCCTGACCGAGCGGACTGGCTCTATTGACTTCGGCGATTATGACGGTAAAGTTACCGATTGACCGAATGGTTAGACCTTTCGGTTAGTCGGATAATGGCGGCATCGCAGGTCAAAATCGGCTCGGCTGAGCCGCAGGCACACTCCCAGCACTCCCGGGACGAGATCCTGAAGGCGGCGATGCAGTTGTTCGCGAACCGAGGATTTCATGAGACCTCGATGTCGGAGGTCGCACGGGAAGCGCGGGTCAGTAAGGCGCTGATTTTCTGGCACTTCAAGACCAAGGAAGAGCTCTTCGTCGCGGTCCTTAACCGGCTGCTTGAGCCGTATTACATCGATTTCGCCGAAGAGGCGGCTGCGATGGATGAGCGGACTCAGATTCTGACTCTGGTCCGATTTTACCTGTCGTTCGTGCGGGACAACGCCAGCTCGGTCCGTTTCTTTTTGACCCAGATGCTTCGCGACCGGCACCTGTCCGAGGGTCTGACCGACCAAGTGCTCAAGCTCTACGGCGGCTATCGGGCGATGCTCGTGGAACTAATCGCTCGCGCGCAGGAAAAGGGAATCTGCCCAAAGCGCTTTACGCCGGAATCGGCCACGGGGTTCATAATTTCGGCGCTCAATGGAATTTTGGTCGAACACCTGTTTCTCGGCGAATCGGCGATCGAGCCCGAAGGGGCCGTCGAGATGGTGGGCGACTGGCTGTTCGGTAATTCTGGTCCCTCGCCCTCGGATGGCGGAATTTCAGCCGCTTAATCGATTGTTGATACTCGGAGAACGCAAAGGCATATGCGCGTACCACTAAAGCAAATGATGGATCTGGGCCGATATATTCGCGCCCGCAAGCGCTCCGGCGATAAGTATTTCCCGCTGGTGCTGATGCTCGAACCGCTGCATGCATGCAACTTGGCATGCGTCGGGTGCGGACGGATCGTCGAATACAAGGACACCATCCGCGACATGATGCCGCTGGATGAAGCGCTGGGCGCCGCGAATGAGTGCGACGCACCGATCGTCTCGATCTGCGGCGGCGAACCGCTGATGTACAAGCATATCGCATCGCTCACGCAGCGGCTCATCGACGAGCAAAAGCGCCACGTGATGATCTGCACCAATGCGATCCTGCTTGAACGGTTCGTCAAACAGGTCGGCCCTAGCCCCTACCTGAGCTTCAATATCCACCTCGACGGAATGCGCGAAACCAACGACCGTGTGGTCGATCGCGACGGCCACTTCGACATCGCCGTCAAAATGATCAAGATGCTCAAGGAAAAAGGCTATCGCGTTCAGACCAATACGACGGTGTTTCGTGAGACCACTGCCGGCGAGCTCGAGGATATGGTCCGCTTCCTGACCGGGTTGAACGTGGACGGGATGCTGCTTTCTCCCGGGTATCACTATCAGGTGCTGTCCAACGACGATCTGTACTTGAAGAAAGATGAGATGCCGTACAAGTTCGAACGAGTTCGCAAATTGGCGGGCGATCACAAGATCATCAACACGCCGATTTATCTCGATTATCTGGTCGGGGAGCGCGACCTCCTGTGCAGCCCGTGGACGACCGTCACGCGTAACCCGCGCGGATGGAAAGGGCCTTGTTACCTGATAACCAACGGCCACTACAAATCCTTCAACGAACTGCATCAGGCGACCGATTGGGAGTACTACCGGACCAAGCAGGACATCCGATGCCGAGACTGCAAGCTCCATTCCGGCTTTGAGGGCACGGTCGCGCTCGAATTCGGGAAAAATCTGAAGGATTCGTGGCGGATGGTCCGCCATTACGTGAGCTAAGGATTGCGATGGCTCGAACCGCCGCGATAAGAACGCTTCGCTCGGTCCCGAGGGCCGGCCGCAAACCGGCAAAAGGGGCGCGTGATGCGTTCGATCTCAACCGCTACCTCAAGGAGCGCGGCGAGTTGATTGAAAATGCGCTTGCCCGATGCGTCTCGCAGCCGACTGGTGCGGCGGCACGCCTGTACGAGGCGATGCGCTACAGCCTGCTTGCCGGCGGCAAGCGGCTTCGCCCCGTCTTGGCACTTGCGGCGTGCGAGGCGGCCGGCGGCCGAATCGAGTCCGCGATGGGCTTGGCCTGCGCGATCGAGATGATCCACACATACTCGCTGATTCACGACGATCTCCCGTGCATGGACGACGACGACTTTCGTCGCGGCCGGCCTTCCAATCACAAGGTTTACGGCGATGCGATTGCAACTTTGGCGGGTGATGCGCTGGTAACCGACGCATTTGAGGTGCTGGCTGCCACCGGTGCCAAAGAGCCAAAGCGATTGCTTGAGACAATTGCGGAATTAGCGGGCGCAGCCGGGTCTGCCGGAATGGTAGGCGGGCAGGTAATCGATCTCTTGGGTGAGGGGAGGGCGATGGCGATGCGGGAGTTGGAAGAGCTGCACGGAAAGAAGACCGGAGCGTTGTTTCTCGCCGCAATCTGCGGTGGTGCCCGGCTGGGTGGTGCCAGCGCGACGCAAATTGAATCGCTTGGTGCCTACGCGCGTGCGATCGGGTTGGCATTTCAGGTAGTTGACGATTTGCTCGATGTTGAAGGCTCTGCGGAGACGATGGGCAAGCGGACCCAAAAAGACTCCGAGCACGGCAAAGCCACTTATCCCAAAATATTAGGCATCGAGCGCTCGCATCAGCTTGCACGCGACCTCAAGCGCCGGGCGCTTTCCGCGCTGGAGGGCTTTGGTGACAGCGCGGAGCCGCTGCGGCATATCGCGGCTTTCGTAGTGGAGCGTAAATTATGAGAACCGCACAGGCATACAAGGCCGAGCCGGCGCATCTTCCTTCGCGTCAGGCCGTGCTGGTCAAGCCGCGTCATCTGGAAATCCGCGATTTTACACCTCCTCATCCGGGGCACGGCGAATTGCTGATCAAGGTTGAATGCGCACTGAGCTGCGGGACCGATCTTAAAACCTTCCGCCGGGGCCATCCGGTTTGGAAGTTGCCGACGCCGTTTGGGCATGAGTTTTCAGGCGTTGTCTCCGAAGTTGGCGAAGGCGTGCGCGGATTCCGGCCCGGCGATGAAATCATGGCCGCCCCGACCGCGCCGTGCGGGACCTGCTTTTTCTGCCGCCGAGGACAGGAGAACCTCTGCGCGATGGCGATGGAAAAAATGGTATTCGGAGCGTATGCCGACTGGCTGCTGCTTCCGGCGCATGTCGTTGCGCGTAATACGTTCATCAAACCGCCCGACTTGCCGTTTGAAGAAGCGGCGATGCTGGAGCCGCTGGCTTGCGTGGTTTACGCGCAGGAGATGGCGCGGCCGGAAAAATTCGAGATTGCGTTGATCGTCGGCGCGGGGCCCTTCGGCCTGCTCCATATGCTTGCGCTCAGAGCGGCCGGGGTACGCGAGGTGATTGTGGCGGGCCGCGGAGCAAATCGCCTGCGGTGGGCGGCCGACATGGGTGCCGATCGAGTGATTGACGTAACCAAAGAAGATGCGGTCGCCGCCGTCGCTCGGCTTAATTCGGGCTTTGGGCCAGACTTGGTTATTGAATGCACCGGGCACATTGGCGGTTGGCAGGATGCGCTGGCCCGCGTGCGCCGGGGCGGGCGCGTGGTGTTTTTCGGCGGGTGCCCGGCGGGAACCGCGATTAGCGTTGATACGCGCCGGATGCATTACGACAATTTGAGCCTGCTTGCGCCGTTTCATTTCCGCCCGCGTGATGTCGTCCGCGCCTTCGATCTGCTGGCCGGACGGGCGCTCGGCGCGGGAGCGATCGTGAACGCACGGATGCGGCTGGATGACCTCGATAAGGTGTTCGCGCGCCTTGAGCATGGGTCGGTGCTGAAATGCGCGATTATTCCCTGAGTCAGGCTAACAGGGGACCTCAACAGGAGACTTGATGGATCAGGCAATGGAAATGGAAATTCCGCGCGCGGCCGGAACCGGCCCGCTGGCGGTTGGCCCGCATGACGAGTTCATCGCCAAGGTCGATCACATGATCGACCACGCGCAGCGGTCTCTGATCGACCGGCAAAAGCCCGAGGGCTACTGGCAGGATGCGCTGGAAGCTAACGCACAGATGAACGCCGAGTTCATCATATTCAATCATTTCATGGACTCGGTCGATGTCGAGTTGGAGGCGCGCCTTAAGAAATATCTCCTCGACACGCAAAAGCCTGATGGCAGTTGGGTGCTCTATCCGGGCGGCGAAGGCGCGATCTCGATGACTATCGAAGCTTACTTCGCGCTTAAACTGGCGGGGATGCGCGCAGGCGACGAGCCGATGGCGCAGGCTCGGCGCTGGATTTTATCCAAGGGAGGAATCATCAACGCTGGAACGCTGGCTCGTTTTTACCTTGCTGCGATGGGGCAGGTACCGTGGGAAGCCACTGCGGCGATGCCGGTGGAGTTGGCGCTCTTCCCCAACTGGTTCTTCTTCAACATTTATGAGCTGAGTTCATGGGCGCGCGGAACGATGATGGCGCTGATGATGCTGCAGGCGGCGCGGCCGGCCAAGCAGGTGGATTATGCGCGCGGCGTGCTGGAGCTCTACATCCAGCCGCCTCATTTCACCAAATTCAAACAGCCCAGCGGCAAAAAGTTTCTGTCGCTGCGCAATTTGCTCAATGTCGCCGACCATGGACTGCGCACGTTCGATCGCCACAGCCCCAAGCGGCTGCGGGCGCGCGCACTTAGGACGGTCGAGAACTGGCTCTTGGAGCATCAGGAGGCCAACGGCTCGTGGGGCGGAATCCAGCCCTGCTATTTGTTAAGTGCGATGGCGCTCAAGGCCAGCGGCTATCGCAACGATCATCCGGTCCTGAAAAAAGCGATCGACGCGACACATGAATTGATCTGGGACCAGGGCGATCTCGCAATGTATACGCCGTGCGTGTCGCCCAATTGGGATGCCGCGCTGGCTGGCAAAGCACTTCTCGATTCGGGAGTTTCGGGCGATCATCAATCGCTGCGCAAGGCGGCTCAATGGTTCATCGATCATCAAATTTTCAAACGCGGCGACTGGTCGGTTAAACGGCCGGAGCTGGAGCCGGGCGGATGGGCATTCGAATTTTACAATGACGGCTACCCGGACGTGGACGATTCCGCGGTGATCTTGATGGTGCTCGCGGAAGCCGAGGTTGACGACCCTGCCGCGAAGGAGCGTGCAATCAAGGCCGGAGCAAACTGGGTGATGGGAATGCAATCGGCTGACGGCGGATTTGCCGCGTTCGATGCCGACAACAATTCCACCTGGCTGAATCATCTGCCGCTCGCCGATGTCGAGGCGGTTACCGATCCGTCATGCCCCGACCTGACCGGCCGCGTGCTCGAAATGATGGCGGCGGTCGGCTATCGCAGCAATCATCCGGTGGCGCAGCGCGCGATCGAATGGCTCAAACATAACCAGTCGCGCCAGGGCGGATGGTGGGGCCGGTGGGGAATCAATTACATCTACGGTACCTCCGCCGCGCTCTCCGGTTTACAAGCGATTGGCGTCGATATGAAGCAGCCATGGATCAAGCGCGCGGTAGCATGGATCAAGTCGCGGCAAAACCCGGACGGCGGATGGGGCGAAAGCCCGCTTTCCGACAAGGATCCCGCATGGCACGGCCGCGGCACCAGCACAGCCTCGCAGACCGCGTGGGCATTGATTGCGCTGCTCGCAGGCGAGCACGAAATTGGCGAGCACGTCACGCATGGCGTTCAATGGCTGGCCGAACGCCAGAATGAGACCGGCGCGTGGGATGAAACCGATTTCACGGGAACCGGCTTTCCAAATTATTTTTATCTTCGTTACTGGATGTACGCGCACTATTTTCCGCTAATGGCGCTGGGCCGGTATCGCAAACGCTTGTCGGAGCTGGCGGCGCGCTGACTTTTGCGCGATGAAAACGATATCGATTCTAGGCTCGACCGGTTCGGTCGGTGTCACCACGCTTGACGTGGTCGGCCGCTTTCCGGATCGATTTCGCGTTGCCGCGATGGCAGCTGGGCGCAATGTCGAACTTGCGGCCAAACAAGCTCGGAAGTTTCACCCAAGTTTGATTTCGATGGCCACGCCCGAGCTTGCGCGCGAATTAGGTACTGCGCTGCGTGGCGAGCGCGTGGAAATCGTCCACGGTATCGAGGGTGCAATCGCCGTGGCGACGCATTCCGAGTCCACATTCGTCATGTCCTCGATGGTCGGTGCGATGGGCCTGCGGCCGACGCTGGCGGCAATCAAGACTGGTAAAGATGTTGGCTTTGCGAACAAGGAGGTCTTGGTAATCGCTGGTGAGTTGGTGACTGCGGCCGTGCGCGAGCATCGCGTGCGTCTGTTACCGGTGGACAGCGAGCACAATGCGATTTTCCAATGTCTTGAAGGCCGCGGCCGCGAGCATCTGCGACGCATAATCCTGACCGCATCGGGAGGCCCATTCCGCGAATTGCCTGCCGATCGCTTCGCGTCGATTACGGTCGAGCAGGCGCTCAATCATCCGACCTGGCGAATGGGTAACAAGATTACGATCGATTCCGCCACGCTGATGAACAAGGGGCTGGAAGTAATCGAAGCGCGCTGGCTATTCGATCTCGCGGCGGCGCAAATTTCAGTCGTGATTCATCCTCAGAGCGTTATCCATTCGATGGTCGAGATGATCGATGGCTCGGTAATCGCGGAGATGGCGATTCCCGACATGGCAATCCCGGTGGCGTACGCGCTTGCGTATCCGGACCGCCTGCCGCTGGATCATTTGAAACCGCTGTCTTTGGCCGAATCTTCACGCTTGACGTTCGAGGAGCCGGATTTGCAGCGCTTTCCGTGCCTGCGCCTTGCCTTTGAGGCGCTGGCTGCCGGCCACACGATGCCCGCCTGCCTGAACGCCGCCAATGAGGAGTTGGTGGCGGGGTTCCTCGATGGCCGCGTTCGCTTCGTGGACATTCCGCGGCATATCGAGGACTTGATGCTGCGTCACGCTAATGCGCCCGCACGTACGTTAGAGGATTTGCTCGAAGCGGATGGATGGGCGCGCGCCGCCGTGCACGAGTTGATCGGGCAAAAGCCGGCCGCCGCATAGGGCGAATGGAAACCGCGGGCGCAAACGTGGATCGCGGCCCCGGTGGATTCGCCGCGGCTGTTCCGACCTCAGCAGTTCCTGCTGGAACGTACGATCTCACCGCGTCCTATGAATTCTGCACGCGGTTGGCTCAGTCTCACTACGAAAACTTTACGGTCGCATCATGGCTGATGCCGCGGGCGATGCGTCAGCACATGTACGCAGTGTACGCATACGCGCGAATGGCCGATGATTTCGCCGATGAGCATCGCGACCTTGCAATGCTTGACGAATGGGAGCGCGAACTTGATCTTGCGTACGCCGGCACGCCGCGGCATCCGGTATTTATCGCTCTCGCCGACACGGTTCGCCGCTTCGACATCCCGCGCCAGCCATTCGCCGATCTGCTGATGGCGTTTCGTTCCGACATTGATTTCAAGGGCTTCGACACTCTTGATGATTTGCTCGGCTACTCGCGATGTTCGGCCAATCCGGTCGGCCGGATCGTGCTGTACCTGTTCGGATATCGAGACGGGGAGCGCCAGCGCCTGTCAGACCTGGTATGCAGCGGATTGCAGCTCGCCAACTTCTGGCAGGATGTCGCAATCGATTTGGACAAGGGCCGGGTATATCTTCCGCGTTGCGATATGGCACGATTTGGCGTGACGGCTGCGGATCTGGCCGCGCACACCTCGTCGGGCGGATTCATCGATCTAATGCGGCATGAGATTGAAGTTGCCCGTGCGATGCTGCTGGAGGGCGGCGAGCTTCATCGGATGGTGGATCGGCGGCTGCGGCGCGATATCGTGATGTTTGCCGGCGGCGGGCTTGCGATCCTTCGCGCGATCGAGCGGGTGGGCTGTGACGTTTTCCGCATGCGCCCGAAACTTGGCAAGTTCGACTATCTGAAGCTTGGATGGAGCGCGGTCCGTGGACGCCTTGAAGCCTGAGACCAGAGAGGCCGAGGGCCCCGGCGTTGCGGCTGGTGCGGATTCCGCTCTGGAAGCCGACTACGAGCGATGCGCGGAGATTACCCGCCGATCGTCGTCGAACTTTTACTACGCCTTCATGCTGTTGCCGGCCGACCGACGCCGCGCGCTCAACGCGGTCTATGCCTTTTGCCGATTCATCGACGATATTGCCGATGATGAATCAATCCGCGATCCGGCCCTTATGCTCGCGCGGTGGCGTGAAGAATTGGAGCGGGTCTATAACGGCGAACCGTCGCGGCCCATATCGCGTGCGCTGGCCGACAGCGTGCGGCGCTTCAAGATTCCGCGCGGTTATTTCGAGGAGGTCATCGCCGGGGTGGAGATGGACCTGGGACGCAAGCGCTATCAGACATTTTCCGACTTGCGCCTGTATTGCTACCGGGTCGCATCGGCGGTGGGCCTGATCTGCATCGAGATTTTCGGCTATCGCAATCCGTCCGCCAAAGTCTATGCGGAAAACCTCGGCATCGCGTTTCAGCTTACGAACATCCTTCGCGACGTGAGCGAGGATGCCGCGCGCGGCAGGATTTATCTTCCGCTTGAAGATCTTGCACGGTTCGGAATCGCCGAGGATGAGATCATCCGCGCGGTTTATAACGCGAATTTCGTGGGCTTGATGGAATTTGAGGCGCGCCGCGCGCGGGACTTTTACGCGCTTGCGCAGGACGCGCTCAAACCCGAGGATCGCCCCGCGATGCTGTCGGCCGAGGCGATGCGGTTAATCTACGGCGCATTGTTGGATCGAATCATAACCTCGAATTACCGCGTGCTTGACCATCGCGTAAGCATCTCCGCGCCGCGCAAACTTTACCTGGTGGGCCGCGCATGGGCCGCAGGCCGGTTGGGGTCGCTAATCGGATGACTGCGAATTCCACATCCGACGTTGTCGTTATCGGCGCGGGCTTTGCGGGGCTGGCGGCCGCAGTAGCGCTGGCGGAGAAGGGGATGCGCGTAACCGTCGTGGAAGGCAAGCCGGCGCCGGGCGGGCGTGCGTATTCGTTTGCCGATGCCGATACCGGGGATTTCGTCGATAACGGGCAGCATGTTCTGATGGGCTGCTACAACGAGACGCTCGATTTCCTCAACCGGGTCGGATCGCGCGGCAAGCTCGTGTTTCAGGAAGACTTGGATATAGAAATGCTGGCCGGGCCGGGCCAAAGCGCGCGGCTTAAGACCGCGCGCCTGCCGGGTCCCTTGCATATGACGGCGGCGCTGCTGGGCTACCGCCATCTGAGCTTTGGCGACCGGATGCGGGTGATGTTGGGCGGCCTTAAGATGCTCGCGATGCATCGGCGCGGCGCCGAGCTGCGCCGCCTGACGGTCGCGCAATTGATGGATCGGCTTGGACAGCCGGCGCGCGCGCGAGAATGTTTCTGGTATCCGTTGTCGATTGCGACGCTGAATGATGAACCGGAATCGTCGTCATCCGAGCTGCTTGCGGAAGTTCTGAAGCGGGCCTTCTTTTCACGGCGCAGCGATTCGGCATTCGTCTATTCGCGGGTTGGCCTGTCCGATCTGTATTGTTCCGGAGCCAAGGAATTGATCGAACGCGCGGGCGGCCAACTGATTCCTCACGCAATTGTCGAAACGCTGGAGCCGGGCGGCGATGGCCGTATCGCGGGAGTCCGGTTGCGTGACGGCCAACGATTACAGGCGCGTAATTTTATCTCAGCGGTGCCCGCGCAGAACTTGCTGCGGTTTCTTCCGGAGAATGCCGTAGCGGAACCGTTTTTTTCACGCCTGGCGGGCTTGTCCAGCTCGCCGATCATCTGCGCGCACGTATGGTTCGATCGCGAGGTCACCCAATCGCCATTTGTGGGCTTCATAGGCACGACGACGCAGTGGATGTTCAACAAGCGCAAAATCTTTGAAAGCCGAGCCGAGGCGCATCCGGGATATTTGAGCTTTGTAATTAGCGGTGCGCGGAAATTGGTTGACAAATCGAACGACGACCTGCTTGCGATCGTGATGAACGATCTGCGCGCAATGATCCCCGCGGCGCGCGATGCGCGGGCCGTTAAATCGATTGTGCTCAAGGAAAAGAACGCCACGATGGCGCCGGACCTAAAGTCCCATGAGTTGCGCCCTGGAACTGCAACTCCCATCGCCAATTTCTTTCTGGCCGGCGACTGGATTCAGACCGGCTTGCCCGCGACAATTGAAAGCGCTGTGATCTCCGGGCGTGCCGCGGCAGCGGCCGCATTTGCACGGACGGGGACATAGGCAAGGCGCAAGTCCGATGGCGATCAAAACGGCGCTGGTTACCGGCGGCAACGGCTTTGTCGGCTGTTATGTCGTCCGCGCGCTGCTTAAGCGCGGTGATCGCGTCCGTGTGTTTGCACGTGAGAAGTCCGACCTTGCCGCGCTGGCGGGTTTGGATGTCGAGATCGCGCGCGGCGATCTTCGCGATTACGGCGCGGTCGAACGTGCGGCAAACGGTTGTGACGAGGTCTATCACGTCGCCGCCGATTATCGGCTCTGGCTAATCGACCCGGCGCCGATGTATGCCGCCAATGTGGAGGGGACCAAAAATGTGCTTCGCGCCGCGCAGGCTGCGGGCGTCAAACGCATTGTTCATACGAGCACGGTAGGAACGCTGGGCATTCCGCATGATCGCCCGGGGCGCGAAGATACGCCGTCGTCATTGGATGCGATGATCGGCCATTACAAGCGCTCGAAATACATGGCCGAGCAGGCGGTGCTTGAGGCTGCACGCGCGGGCGTTCCAGTCGTGATTGTGAATCCATCCACTCCCATCGGCGCGCTCGATCTCAAGCCGACGCCGACCGGACGAATTATCGCGGAGTTCATTGCGGGGCGGATGCCCGCATACGTCGATACGGGGCTGAACCTGGTCGACGTCGAGGATTGTGCGCAGGGCCATCTACTGGCGGCGGAGCGCGGAAAAATCGGCGAAAAGTACATACTTGGCGGGGAAAACCTGACGCTGAAGGATTTTCTGGGGCGGCTGGGTGGGCGCGCAGGATTGCCCGCACCGAAAATCCGAATTCCGTACGCGGTCGCTTTCGGATTTGCGCTGGGTGCGGAGGCCGTCGCCCGCACGATCACCCGGCGGCCGCCGCGGGCGAGCCTGACGGAGGTGCGGATGTCGCGCCATCGGATGTTCTTCGATTCCTCCAAGGCGCGCGCCGAACTTGGATATGCGCCGGGGCCAATCGATGCGGCGTTGGGGCGTGCAATCGAATTCTTTCGGACCCGCAACGCGGAAGCACGGGCTGCGTGACCGCGATGTATATCCTGCTCTCAACGATTGCACTGCGCCCGTATGTTTTTATCTTTCTTGCGAGCTTCCTGTTTATCGCGATCGTCAATTTCGGACTGCGCACCACACTGCTGTTCAGCCTACTGACCTATATCGTCTCGCTGGTGTGCGAATGGTCCTCGGTGCACAACGGATTTCCATTCGGGCTTTACCATTACGTCGAGGCGACACGAGATCGAGAAATCTGGGTGATCGGCGTACCGATCATGGATTCGCTCTCGTTCACGTTTTTGGGTTTCGCCAGTTACACCGTCGCGCTTCTGCTCAGTTCGCCGCTCTACCGCCGCGGGGCCGATTTGCGGCTGCTCGATACCTGGGAGATTCGCCGCGCGCCGCGCGTGTGGCTGATGGCGGCGCTGTTCATGGTGATGATCGATTGGGTGGCCGATCCGCTGAGCGTGCAGGGCGAGAAATGGTTCTTGGGGAAAATTTTCTGGTACGACCCGCCGGGGCCGCATTTCGGCGTGCCGATCAGCAATTATCTCGGATGGTACTTCGTAGCCGCGATTACAATTGCAATTTTTCAGCGGCTCGACGCCGCGATTAATCGTGGCGCCGGGAAACCGGTCGGCGCGATGCCCGCGATTCCGTCGCGCGCACTGCTCGGACCGGCACTGTACGTGGGAATGGTCGCGTTTGCCATTACGATGCTGTTCCGGATCGGCTCAACGGCGATCGGTTGGGCGTCGATTTTTATATATCTGCCCTTCACCGTGCTGGCGATTCATATCCTGACCCGGCGTGACAGCTACGGCGATGCCGCCGCAATCGAACGGCACCTTGCCGACTTCTCCTATGAGCGAGACCTGCCGGTGTGGACCGGAGCGAGTGTCCAGGAACCGCTGCGCTCAAATTCGAGTTCGCGCTCCTGAAGTTTGAGGCTGATCAAGCCGGCGGCGGGTACTCCTCGTACTGTTGGATGCGGTCAGCGATCTCGTGCCACGGCGCCTTGGAGCCGGTAAAAATGTGACACTGCGGTCGGAGCCCCGAATCCTCATCGAGCGATCCGGCTGGTATCACGAAGAAATCGCGGGCGGCGACATAACGCGGCATCGGACTGCCGCATACGCGGCAGAAAGCATTCCCGAATCGTTCCGCCGTTGGTAACTTGTAGTCGATTAACTGGTCAGCACCGCGAATCCATCGAAAGTCCGCTGGTTTCAAGTAAAGATTGGCGGCGAATGCCGAGCCGCGCGCCTTGCGGCATCGCGAGCAATGGCAGTATCGGAACAGCCCGCGGCTTTCCGCTTCGAATGCGACTCCGCCGCATAGGCAACTTCCTCTAATCATCTCAGCACCTCCGCGATCGATAATGTCACGTGTCAATTCATATCACGGCCGAGGTGGCTTGCCCTGATGAGCAATCGCCTCGATGGCGTCGGCGATTGAATTTGTGGCGATCGAGATATTTCGCATCAGCCGGGGAATCTTGAACGCCGCGCGCGGGTTGCGCGCCAAATAGGAGGCGGCGGCCAGTGGACGTACGCGCCCATGCTCATCGGCGATTTCGCTCCCGAAAACTTCTTCATCGACCTCGTCCAGCACCGCGCGGATGACTGCGAAGGGGATCGATCGCGCCGCGGCTTCATCGGCGATCGCGGCGGCCTCCATATCCACGGCAATCGCGCCGGTTATCTCTTTGGCACGGCGCTTTTCAGCGCCCGTGGCGAGGACGCGATGCGAGGTCAAAAGCCCCCCGGTCGAGTAGGCGATGCCGGCCCGCTTTAGCGAACCTCCGATTTCAATCAAATGGTCCCCGGCCGTCGATACGGCGGCGCGTGCCGGTCCGCCTTCGCTCTCGATTGCGATGATCCGATCGGCAATCACGAGATCTCCCGGCTTGAGTCCTGCGGAAAGCGCGCCGGCGACCCCGGTGCCAACAATCAGTTCAGGTTGCGGCATCAGGTCGAGGACTCGCTTTGCGGTTTCGCGTGCGCGATGAATTCCAATTCCGTGGCCGACTGCGGAGAATTCCTTGGCGCCGATTCTTGCGGTGAAACCGTGAAAGCCGGGATGGGGCAGGGCAGTGCGATTTTTCAAACGTCCGCGCAGTGGAGCGATTTCGCGCGCGAAGGCGTAGAAGAGCAGGATCAATTGGATCGCCTCACGGGGTGGCTAAAAGATACAGCAGCAAGACATCCGTCAGGACCCAAAGGCAGACCGCAATAATCAGCGGCCAATCATGGAGCAGCACGAAGGCCGGGTCGCCACCCAAATCACGCTCTTCGATCAAATACAGGTAGCGCAAGATGCCGAAGGCGACGAACGGCACCGTCAGATAGAGATACGGCGTATGCAGCTTCGCCGCAACTTCGGGCGAAGCGGTGTAAATCATGTAGCCGACCAGAGTTGCGCCGGCGACCACCGAAATCATCTGATCAATTAGACGGACGCTGTAATAGGACAGTGCGCCGCGATGAGAATCAGCCGCATCCCCAAGCGATGTAAGCTCGTGACGGCGCCGCGCCAGCGCCAAAAACAGCGCCAGCACAAACGTGATGAATACCAGCCAAGGCGAGACTGGCACACCGATCGCCACACCACCGGCAAATGCACGGAGGACGAAGCCGACCGCAATCGCGATTACGTCGATTACGACGTGATGCTTTGCCCACGCCGAGTAAGCGGCTTGAAGGACGATGTAGGCCGCAACGATGCCGAGGTATCCACGGCCGAATCCAACTGCCACAACCAGTGAGCTGGCGCCCAAGACGGCTGCCATTTTCCATGCTGTATCGACACTGACTTCGCCCGACGCAATCGGACGATTGCGCTTATCGGGATGGTGCTGATCGGCATCACGGTCGAGGATGTCATTGACCACGTAGGCGGCGCTCGACAGGGCGCAAAAGTCGATGAAGGCGAGGACTGCCAGCGCTACATCACGGGCGAAGAACAGGCGGCGGGCGAAGATCAGCGCGGCGAAAATCAGGCCGTTTTTGACCCATTGGTAGGGCCGCGCCAACCGGACCATCGCGGCGATTTGCCCGCTGGCCGGCGCCGCGCGGCCGGGCTCGGCTGCGGGTATCATCCCCATTGTTTGTACAGGGCGGGGGTTTGATCCCGCAAGATGGGCTGCAATCGAATCAGAAAGCTGCGGTTTCCTACATCGCGAATTTATCTTCGAAACAAATTGATGAAATCCGCGCCGACGCGACAGTTTTTCTAAGCAGCACAATTTGTTGCCATTCCGCAACTTCCAAGTTGCAAAGATCGCGTAAAAGGGTCATCAAGGCAAATAAAAGCAAACAATTCAACCATTAAAGTGCTTGGCACGAGAGATGCGTAAATTGCTCACGATCATGGGGTAGTTGTAACTGGCCCATGGAGGGGAGCGTATAATAAGCATACGAAAAGCTCCAAGCCGGGATGAATGCCGCAATCAAGCGGCCGCCCGGCGGAGCTAGAGCGGCGGATATGAATAAGTGGCACGCCTCCTTTGTGAGGAAGCCTGACGCGCACATTAGAAAGACCTCTTCGGGTGGCCTTCCTACTGTGCATATCAGGAAGGAAAGTTCAAAGGTTCAAACGCCGAGCGCGCAAGCGCCGGCTCCCAATCGCCCGATGGCGATGCGACCGATTGCGATCCGCCGGGTGAATTCC
>Ga0335069_10000506_pt1 | contig 65819 bp, 92 predicted proteins | sample Lox_Sample_11_FD_206714 | JGI IMG/M metagenome (GOLD analysis project Ga0335069, IMG submission 206714) | Soil microbial communities from Loxahatchee National Wildlife Refuge, Florida, United States - Lox_Sample_1.1 | ecosystem: Environmental > Terrestrial > Soil > Wetlands | place: USA...
TTCTTCGGCTTTACGTGGCATCTTCTTCCTTCCTGCCTTTTACTATGAGAATTGACGCGCCGCTAGGGGAGGCGCGGAATTGAAGGATGTTTAAATCAATGTCTTTGCTGGCAGCACGGGCGGCGTATAGCTTTGCGCGGGCGCGGGTGATGTCGGAGCATGGTAGTTCCAGGCCGAGAGGCGAGCCAAGTGCACGGTAGAGGATGGCGAGGAATTGATTGTGATCGGAGGGCATTAATTTAATTCTTTATATAAGCAGCAACACCGAGGCAGAACGCCTCAATTACAACCAGCTTCTAGAGGCGCCGATGGCACAGTAGCATCGGGCTTTGGCCCCCATTTGTCGCCACCGGATAGCGGGGCCATCCCGCGGGTGCAAAAGCGACAAGCGTCTGTGTCGATCGACCAGGTCTCCCAGCGACAGTTTTTGCATGAGCGTCCGGTCATCATCTTCTCCATTTCAGACGGTCAAAACCCGAGCGCGGGGTCGATAAGCGACAGTTCGCCATTCAGAACCGGCATGTCATCAAATCCCTCAATGCCAATTACCGCATAGATCGTCTTATTAGGCTTTGTCTTGTAGATCTGGCTCAATCTCATCGGCTCCCTATGTGAAACTTTTCAGGTACTCAGCCTGAAGCTTTGCCATTTCTTCTTTGGCCTGCTCGGTGGATTTGGCCGAACGATCTAACGTCAATCGAACTTCGACAAGAATATCGTTCAGCTCGCGAAAGCTGTTGAGGTGAGAAATGCGTTCAAGCAGATCGCGGTACGCCGTAATCTCCCCATACGCCGAGCGCAGCAAGTTCAAAGCCTCGCGAGCTTCATACGCGGCGAGCGTATGGGCGTTCTGTCGTCCGGCAAGGAATTGGGGAATGAAGTGTTGGCATCCAGCCATTTTCAGCGGCTCCCTTTATAAATCTGTGCCGGGTTTCGACGGACCTTTTCAGCTATCCATCCGGCCCCGGCGAAGCGTCTTGTCGTCCACGTAGCATTGCAAAATCGGAATTCTCAGCTTCCCTGCCACAAACTCAGTACATCTACTTAAAACAATCTTTCATTACTATTGATTTGTCGAGTTGTGATAGGTAAGGAAGGGCTATGAGAATGAGTGTAGCAGGGTCGGGCGGGCGTTTCAAGCCCATTGATGGGCCGCGTGAGATGCTGCACGCAACAAAATTACACAGTCTAGCAATCTAGTGGAGTAGTGGGAAACACCCTTTCCATATTCACATGAAAACCATTTTCAAATGCATCTCGAAAATGTGCCATCATATTTCTACGTGATTGAGTATCGTCCCAATCAATAGTTTTATCAAGCCAAATAGGTCCATCGAAGTATTCACGAATTTGAATTTGTACTTTCATCATTTACCTCCATTACTTTTCTTCCATCAGAAACAATTCCTTCGGAATATCCCCCTCATTAGTAGCGCAGCTATCTTTAAAGAAAATGGCATACGCCGGCAGCCATTGCTTTATATCGTCTTCTGGCATGTAGACTTGAAGTAGATCGGAAGAGAGAACACCATCGGCAGTGTTGGAGCCGGCGAGCATGAGGAGTAGTTTCTTGATCTTTTCTAACTCTGTGCCTGTGTAAACGCCAGGGCCGACAAGGTACTTGTTGTGAGGGTCGGCGTGAAGAAGTTTTTCCGTGGCGAGTTGGGGGGAAATGCAGGGTTGGGGTGGGGTCTCTGCGGCGGCGGCGATGGGGAGGAAGGATAGAATTGTGAGGGTAGGAAATGGGTTCATGGTGTGGGTTCCTTCACAGTAAATTGTGGCGGCGGCAGACGCGGCGACAGCATTACAGTAGATTGACTAACACTAATTCTGACGGAACATTTACTATCTTCTGAGCCCGGCGCGCGGCGGAGCGCGAATGAGAGGCGGCGTGCGTCTCGATTACTTTCACACTCTAATACTATCGTCTCCGTCTCGCCGCGCTTGAGGAGGGTGGAGAGTTCTGATTTATTGTAGATCAATTTATTTATCCTTATTACATTTACTTTGCATCATGGTGCCGAGCTTTTCGAGGGTGAATTTATATTGAGCGGCGGCAGTTTCGGCCTGCTTTTCTTTTTGAAGCGCTTGTGTTAGGGCCGCGTCACTCTTTTCAACTTGTGAATTGGTTGAGTGGATTAGAATCGCTCCAGTGAGACACGCACCAAGGATGCAGGAAATAGATAGTAGGGTGAATAACTCGCCTAAGTAAAAGGTAAAGCACATTGGGATTTTTTCAGTGTCTTCTTTCATCTTATGTTTCCTCCGGGATGTCTATTTCGATGTTTACAAGAGGCTTATTCTGGCCGCGTTCGTTGGTAAAAAAGGAGAGAGTGGCGGTGTAGGGTACTTCTTCGCCATCATCATTGATTAGTAGTTTGGTGAGGTGGACGGCGTATTCTTTAGCGATGTATCCCAAATGCCATTCTTCGGCGGCGAAAATTTCGTCTGCACCAAAGCCGAATGGGGCGCACTTTTCCTCCAGAGTATCCATCATGTCATCGGTGAGGGTGGAGGTTGATAGTAATACCATTACTGCGTTTTCATCATAGGGATTTTCCGGCTCGCGTCGGAGGAGAAGAGAGTGGGAGGATGGTAGACATTGAAGGAGTCCCTTTGCTGGCGGGCGGTAAAAGTCGCCGACGAGTGGGGCGGTGAAAGATTGAATGGTCATATTCACTTACCTCCATGAATGATAAGTCCTAATCCAACTGCTAAAATAAAAGCTAGTAGCGCGCCTTGCCACCATGTTTTATTTAGATTTGTCAATCCAACATATATTCCAATAAGCAAATAGCCAAATGTTTCCATTATCATTACTCCAAATATTACGAATTAAGCCTATTTACATTCTCACTCATTACCCTCTGCCTGACCCCTTCTACAAAAGCTTGTAGCAATTGCTTTGGATTTATACCATTTTCCTTGGCACAGAGTAGTATAATCCTAACCGCTATACTTTCAATGATTACCATAGCGGAGGAATTTGGGCCGTCGGTTACTTCAAAGAGGTTGTTCATTAGTTCAAGGACAAGATCGTTATGGATTTTGGCGGATTTGATTAGCATGGAGGCATGTCCTAATTATAGATTAAACAACGCTATCGGCGCTTCGATAAGCTTATTCTTTGTCCTCGTTTCTACTACATATTTCAAATTAAGTTCTTGGGCAAGTTGTTCTTCTGTGAGATAGCCGGTATCATATTTGTCAAATAAGCGTTCTGGATCAAGCCTCCAACTATCAAGATGAATGACAGTATCGAACTCCAATCCCTTTGCTCGGTGAATGGTGGATAGTATTATATTTGCATTCTCTTGAGCGAAGAGGATTTCTAATTTCCGAGAGAAGTCGCGCGCGGTTCGGCAATTACTATCTAGTACAGTGAGTAAACTCTCAGCCCTATCATTAATACTCTCCCTTTTCTGTACATCCTCGGTCTTTGCCAACTCTAACGTCTGCCAATCCTTAATTCCCTTCACCATTTCATCCATGCCGGTGGAGGGATCGGGGCAGATTTTGGAGAATAGTGATATGAGAGACTTTCCAATGTCGCGTCCCAAGAAGGTAACGGGAATGCCTCGGCGGAGGAGTTTAAACGCGAGCGATAAGAGCGGCGCGTTGTTGCGACAGAGGATGGCAAGGGAGGTATTTTCAACCGACCAGGGGTTTGTGTGCGCATAGTAGGTGCCTTCTAGATTGGTATCGGCGGCGCGAAAGCCTATGGCGTGATGGGCGTTGCGTCGGACGATGAGCTTGGGGCAGCGGAAGGTTAGAGTGAGGGGAAGAGTGATAAAGCTGGGGCGTAGCTTGCGGATATTACTCATAGAGTTTGTGTCCGCGCCGCGCCATGCGTAAATACTTTGCTTCTCATCTCCTACTGCGATAATACGAGATACCGCAGCCTTTGCAATCATCCGGTGGTTCATTGGTGGTAGATCCTGCGCCTCGTCTACTATCACCAAAGCAAAGCGCGGGAAGCGTCCGCCGAACATGGTGGAGATGTAGATTTGATCGTCGTAGGTAATAGTACCTGCAAGGGCTTCGTTAATCGATCTAATTAATAAGAGCCGCGCGACGAAAATTGCATTTGCGCTTGCGTCCCATTCTAGATCTTGCCAAGTATCGGGTTCGTCGGGGAGTAAAGACTCATGAGGGAAGTCACTAGGGACTAGCCCAGCCATCATGGCTTTACGATAGAGAGATAAAACAACCGGCTGATCTGCTTTTGGCAGGGCGATATTTTCAGATATGAGTATTTCCCGTAAGAGGCGATAGGGCTTATTGTTGTCAAGGGTAAAGGACTTTCCCAGGCCGTTGCGAAGCGCTGCGTTGCCGAGCGCATTCATTGTCATTACTTGACAGTGGGTTTTACTTAATCGCCGCTCTAACTCCTCCTTTATCTTTACATTGAAAGCTACGATAAGAGTTGATGTGTGGCGCGGTATTGTCTTTGCCAATAATTCTATAGAAGTAGTCTTAGCACAACCGGCAAAGGCCGATACTATGATACTTTCCTTAGTATCGGAAAAGGTGGAGAGGAGTGTGGTTTGTTCGGTAGTGGGGGTGAACATAAAGATTAGCCTTCGATAAGAAGTATTTTTAGCAACGCGAGCGTGGCTTGTAATTTATGCTTTGTTTCCTTTATCTCTTTCTTGAAATATTCTATATCTTCCGTGTAAGATTTATTTAAGTCGGTTAGAAGTTTGATACTACTATTAAGTTTCTCAATATCTTCCTCAAGAGATTGGATGGTTTTACGGGACATGGGTTTTCTCCTAATTACAAGTTAAATGCTTCACTTACCTCTTTAATATGATAACATGTATCGCCGTTAGCTATTTGTAAACGTTCTCCCTGCCAAATTTTAATAATATTTAGCGTTATATTATCTTCTTTATGTGGAAAAGATAAACCAAGTCCTTTTGCAACTTGTTCAATTGATGGATGGTCTTTCCACCAACAAACTAAATTGTGTTCAGGTTGATCGTAATTATTTTCAATGGAGAATAAACACCAGATTTTATTTGCCATGTTTGCCTCCTAATTATCAAACTTCGGCACAATGCCAACAATATCCCCAAGACCTGATTTTTCAAAGGTGTCGGCAGTGTTTCGCAGAAACTCAACTCGATAAGAAGGGTCAAAGGAACTGGTTGAGGCGAGATTGCCTTCCTCAGTTACCATTATGATAAGAGTTGCTTGAAGGTTGTGCTTTTCGTGAAACTTGCGTATGGAAATGTAGAGGTCTGCGAGGTCAGTTTCAAAGGTATTGGGCAAATCATTTTCCATCATTTCATTCCTTTTACTAGAATTAGGTTGAGTTTATGTGCTCGGACCATTACCGTCTCATTATTTGGCATTAGCAGAGTAACAACCCCGGCGTCATTTTCAACTACTTCGGGTTGTCTGTCTTTACTATAGGAATTCGGCCCGATGCGAATGTCGTCGCCACGGAGAGGATATTTCAAACCCTGGCGGAGGATCTTTACAAATGTGCTATCCTTTGTGTAAGAAAATTCGAGCGAGAGATTAGGTGAGATGCGAAGAGTTTGCAAAGTAATGGTCCTTTAGTTATTCATCATTATTACATTGACAATCAGGATTTGGATTTTCTTTAGATCCATATCCACAATTTGGACAAAATATTTTATTATTATTTATTGCATGTAAAACTTCTACTCTTTCTGTCCAAGAAAGTTCAAGAAGTTTTTGTAAAGTTACTTCTACAATAATTCTTTGACGTGAATTCATTATAAGGGTTCCCCTTGAATAACTTCCGCAAGGCTCATGCATTTATTGATGAGGTAGTTTTGAAAGTCTTTACTTTCATCAATAAAGGATTGTGTGAGATGGAGGTATTCTTCCCAAAGCGTGCCGGCCAGTATTTTAGTACCTTGGTCGAAGGCTTGAGGGGAAAGGAAGATTTTACCTTGCTCGGCCTTGCCAAGTATCCCCGCCCCCATATCAGCCACAATGATTTCTTGGTCAATGTGAACTTGTAAGTTTCGGTAAAGGAATTTCTTAGCCTTTTCAAGCATCTTTGCTTGTACTTCGTCAAGGGGCAGCGACGGCGCTTCGTGGATTTTCTCAGCTTTGATTTGAGAATAGAGTTTCTGTGGCAGCTTTACCGACTGGGTGTTATATAGATCCAGCGCAACTAACTTGAAAATCTGCCCGCACTCATTCCACCGCCAGTCAAGCTGGCCTTCGAGAAAAGTTGGGGGGAGGGTTAGGATATCGTGAATGAAATCGTAGTTGTCGCTGTCCTGAAAAGCCTTGCGGAGAATGTCATCTAAGGTCCAATAGTGGGCCATTGTGCGATCTTCGGTCAGGCGTGTCTCAGTGAGGAGATTGTAACCATACGCGGCGCTCGGATTGCGAAGTATTCGGATACCTCGATAGTAAATATTACCGGGCGCGCGGACTACCTCGACGGTAGGGAAGGTGAGGATTGGAGGCGTGTTAAGGATGAATTCATTGCGGCAAAGATGGGCGTCATTTAGCTTGTCGCACTTGACGATGATAATAGTAAGATTTTCCGCCGGGCGAATTTCTTCATCGTCGGAGATGAGCTGCACTTGGCCTTCTTCATCCATTGCGTTGCAGTATAGTTCCCGGTAGTACATCCACGGCTCCCAGGCTTTACCGAATTCTGTGGTAAAGCCGAGAGTTGTAGTCTCCTTTGCGTCAACTGTCATTTCAATCACGGTAAATTTCTTGCCACGAATGGTAGTTTCTTTGCCGTGAAAGAAGTAGTTGGTTTCGCCCGACCAAATTTCAATGGTGCCGCCGAGACGGATAATTCCGGCGATGGCATATTTTAGCCCGGTGCCGAAGTAGCCAATAGGGGTGTCGCTGGGCTTTACATTTACGCCCATGATAGTTGCGGCGCGAATGTCTATTTCGCCAGGGTTGGAAAATACAAGCATTGGTTTTCTCCTTTTTAGTAGGGAAACACACTGAAATTAATACCCAGACTCAGACCAAGACCTAGACCCAGACCCAGACCTAGACCCAGACCCAGACTCAGACCAAGACCTAGACCTATCAAATCCTAATCTCATAACTGCCGCATTCATTTTTGACTCCTACTTACTTTTTTAATTTGAACAGCATCAATCAGTCCGCCTCTCCCAACAATAACCTTTCCATCAGGAAAGGGTTCTACTTCCTTAAATTCTACCTTGGCAACTGCATCGGCAAATCTGCCAGTATCAGCAATCCAGGAAGCATCTTCAAGAATTAATTCTTGTGGAGTTACTCCAACAAGCCGACCTGTGTCGATCATAGTTACAGTGCGGATTAGGTAGATTTTACCAATTTCCCAATGGGAGTCATCTTGTGATTGAGTAGTATTTGTTTGATTGAAAAGACTTGTCAGTTGCTTGGCTTCACCAATGGTAAGTTCGTCGATTTTCATGGTAGTTCTCCTTGTTGATATGTGGTCTAGGTGAGAGGATTCGAACCTCCGACTTTTAGCTCCCAAAGCTAACGCTCTACCAGACTGAGCTACACCTAGAATGGTGGTTATTTTCTCAAATTATAAACATAGTTAACAAATCGACATAGGTAGTCAAGAATGGAATAAATAAACGTACCAAAGAATACAACCACCATCATCAGGCCGATCCATAGGTAATAGATGCATACGAATGGAAAGCAAATGAGGGAGAGGAGGCCGACGAGAATATCTTCGGGGGTGAGAAGGGTTTTTGGATCGGATTTTTTCATGAGGAAGTTTCCTTATCTCATTTTTTCTAACATGTCTCGAGGCTTCTCGCCCCGGTCAACTTGATCTAGCGTTTCCACCATGCGCCGCGCACATTTTACTAGATTAACGACGCCGGTACTCTTATGCTTCTCTAAATCAGTGTTGGCAATATTTTCTATTGCCTTGCGATGGGACGAAAAGCCCTGCATTGCGAAGTAGAAGTTGGAGAAAAGAGTTTCGGCGAGGGTTGTGAGGAAGGTAGATTTGGTCATGGGAAGGGGTAGATCCCTATAAGGGTGTCGTTATCATCTTCATCAAGTTGGCCCTCAAGCATATGATGGCCGGCTTTGCAACAAATATGCAAACCTTGACCATTTGCTACTCGGACTGTTTTAATACTATTAGGTTTTAGGCAAGTAAATCCATCATCTACTTGTACCTTATCCCCAACTTTCAATTGGGAAAGTTTGGCATATGCACGGCCATTTGCGTCATGGGTTGGCATGGTGGTTACTCCATATTGGGTGTAGTTTCTTTACTCTTTTCTATCTCATCATATTTCTTCGCTAACTCTTTCATTCTATTCCATGAGTTGGCAGTAGCAATAATAAATGGGGTCTTTAATCTAGTAGAAACATGCGAAATATATCGACAAAAATTAAAAACTTCGTATAATCTTTCTGGACAAGTAGAAATGACAACCTTCTGTGCTTTTATTATAATATTTACAGGATCGGTAACACTATAATATCTGTTACCAATTTTTATCACTAGTTTGTATTTTGAAAGTAATAATCTTGTTTTGTGAAAATATTTATCTCTGACGTTAATTTCACGAAAAGCTAATTCTTCCTTACGAATAACGTCTCGTTCTACGTAAGTATAGATGGGATTTTCTTCCGTGCTCATGGCTGAAAATCCTCTACTTTGCATTTCCTATCCGTGGTAACTTTATTCCCGGCCTTAATCCACTCATCCACCATACTTTGCGTTGGGCAACTCGCGCGCCCGAGGTCATGGGGAAGTACTTTCCGGTTCATGAAGATTTCATGAATGATCCGGTAGAAGAGAATGGGGTCGAGCGGAAGGGTGATGGGATTGTAGCTGCGTTGGGCGGGGACGTGGACAACGAGATTGTCATTGGCGTCCTTATCCAAGTAAAAGCCAGACGGGAGCGGCACGGGGCGTCTCGCGTCAGTCAGCTTCGCTAGTAAATCCCGCTTCTCTTCTTCTAATCGAAGAATTTCCGCGCGCAGCTTGGGGATGGTCTTATTGTCGGAGGATTTTGCCATGATTACTTATCCTTACCCAAAAAGTCCCAAAATGTATCCCATAAAGAAGCCAGAAGAACTATTGTCGTTTTTAATAGATTTACGATTAAGTACTGACCGAAGATATGGCATTAATTCTTTTTCGGACATTAATCCTAATCTAATTATATCTTCGCCTGTTCCGTTTTTACCTACTTGCTTTTTAACTGCGTCAAATTTATCCCAATCGAGCATAATTAACCTCCTATCTTCTTTAATTACTTCACCAACTTTCTTATCTTTTCGATAAGCTTCGCGGCAGAAATGTCGGAGTGGTAGGAGAGGATTTCCGCAGCGTTGGCGGCGGCATGAGGGTAGCCGAGGCGGAGGTAGAGGGAGCGGAGAAGACCGATTGTGTTGGTGGAGTGCATGGTGAGGCTCCGGGTTGTTTGAGGCGTTCAGATTAGCATGGTGAGTGAAGCTTCGCAAGAGCGGAATAGCGAGGCGTGGCGGGCATGTATGATAAGGAACGCGCCTGCGCGAATGCAAGATCCATGCCAACTAATTTGCTCATATGCGCGAGAAAGTGCTTGCAAGTGGGCCGCACACTATGCCATACTTCTTTTTGCATGCAGGGTAACACTGAGTAGTGGCCTGCAAATAAAGTAAATAGTAATTGCATCTGCGGTCAGTCGCCAAGCGTCTGAGCGGCAGAAGTCTCCAGTAGAGACAGGAAGTAATCTTAGCGTAAATAGCGCATGAGGGTGTCAGAGCAAAGCGAACAAAGGTTGCGTCTGATAACTTCTTACTTCTGGCAATTTCTTACCTAATCTGCCGATAGTGACTTTCGACGGGGGTTAGGCAGTTAGTACCTTAGCGAAAGTATCGCCTCACTCGCATTGCTAAGGGAATGTCCCGGCTGGTAGTAATCATTCCCCTGAGCCCTGCTACCAGCCGGGATTGAAATTAGAGTTAACCTACTGTGTGGACATATCTTTTTAGGTATGAAAAACACTAGCGTTACGACGTTAAGATCAGACAACGAAAGTTAACTTGATAGATTACGGTTTATTAAGTTGGATATTGAAAAATATCTACCTGCTAGTAGGTTATCAAGATTAGAGTAGTTCAGTATGCGACACCCTGGATTGCTTTGATAAGTGGATGACGTAGAATTCAGTTACTTCTTTGGATGATGAAAACTGAACTTCGCCTATTTCTCCAGGCTAGGTTTAGAAGAAAACGCAGTGATATTTATTAGTCCGATGACGTAGTAAACAATTTCATCTTCCTGCTAAGAAGTGGCTTCGGCCGTGAATGTTGTTTACGATTTTTTCTCGGACTTTTTATCTTTCAATGTCGATGACGTAGTTTAGAGTTACTTCGCTCGCCACACTTTGAGCACAAATACTCTAGACGATTTCTTTTCTCGGCACAAGTAAAGGGCGGATGACGTAGTAAAGGGTTACTTCTGGGAACTGTGGGTCGGTGGTTCGAGTCCATCACATTACTTCGGTAGTGTTAGCTCAGTTGGGAGAGCGACAGATATTGTTCCCTTTGCGATTTATTTCTCCGCCAGTGATTTAGTGAGGGATGACGCAGTAGAAAGTTACTTCTTCGAGCAATCGAAACGCAGGTTCGAATCCTGCCGAAAGTATTACTACTTTCGTGGCTGAGCGGTTTAAAGCGCACGTTACTTTTTACGAATGTTTCTCCCTCACTAATTCCCTTCTTGCGCCGGGTTACAATTACTTTTAATTGGAGACCCAAAATGCGCACAAATAATCCTTTTCATACTCCGAAAGTATTCACCCATGAAGGTGCGCCGGCTGTGCTGCATCGAACTGCGGAACAGCAATTGCGCCGTAGTGTGCTTTCTTGTCTACTTTGGGAAGATGAATTCTACGAAGATGGGCAAGAAATCGGCAAGAGGATTGTGGATTTAGCGGGAAAGGTGGAGATTGGGAAGTTGGCAGCGTTGGCAATTGAGGCACGGCAGCATTTCAACCTTCGCCATGTTCCGCTGGTACTTCTTCATGTCCTGGCCGAGAGAGGTAAGGGCAGTTCTATTGTACCGGATACTTTTCCAGAAGTGATCCGGCGCGCGGACGAATTGGCGGAATTCTTAGCGGTTCATCAGAAGCTTAGCGGAACCGCTAAAGTAAAGCTTACTCATGGAATTAGAAAAGGATTGGCGAAAGCTTTCGCTCGCTTCGATCAGTATCAGCTTGCGAAGTACAACCGTGACAATGCAATTAAGCTAAGAGACGTATTGCGTCTTGTTCACCCGAAACCGTGCGATGCGGAGCGTAGTAATGTTTATAAAATGCTCAACGAAGGAACGTTACCCAGCCCGGATACTTGGGAAGTAGCACTTAGCGGCGGCGCGGATAAGAAAGAAACCTTTGAGCGGCTTATCCGTGAAGGTAATCTTGGTTACTTGGCCCTACTGAGAAATCTGCGGAATATGGTACAGGCGGGGTGTGACCTTAATTTGGTTAGGGAAGCAATTGTTGCGAGGAAGAATGGGGCGGAAAAAGTACTGCCGTTTCGCTTCGTGGCGGCGGCGAGAGTTTGCCCGCAATTGGAGCCCGAGCTTGACAAGGCGCTTTGTGAGAATATCAACTTGCTTCCAAAGTTGAGTGGTACTTCTGTTGTACTGGTTGATGTCAGTGGTAGTATGGATGCGAGGCTGAGCGTAAGAAGCGATTTAATGCGAATTGATGCAGCGGCGGCCCTTGCTAGTATTATCAACGGAAGCTGTCGAGTATTTAGCTTCTCTGATAATCTTGTTGAGTGCCCGCCCCGTAAGGGTATGGCGGGCGTGGATAGTATTATTAGAAGTCAGCCGCATCGTAGTACTTTTCTTGGCAATGCAGTAGGGTTGATTAATCAGGAAGTACAATATGACCGGCTCATTGTTATCAGTGATGAGCAAAGCCATGATAGAGTGCCTGACCCGATTGGAAAGGGCTATATGATTAACGTGGCGAGTAATAAGAATGGTGTGGGATATGGGAAGTGGGTACATGTTGACGGCTTCTCTGAAAGCGTGATACGCTATATCTACGAGTTGGAAAATCAAGCAAGGGAGTAACATCATGTCATTTTCTCGTCAATATCTCAAGACCATCCACTCAGAATTCAAGAAGATCGACAAGACCTTCGTGCCGGCCAAGCCGAACTTCCCTGACCGCAAGCAAGTACAAATCAATGATGACGTAATTGTGTTGCAGTTATGGAAGTTCAACAACCGCCGGCAGGCGATTTCGAGGATTATTGCTGAGCGGGTGGCGGAAAAGAATACTTCTGATCCTTTCATCTATGACCGAGTAATGAGCCACTTGCTTAATAATGTGGTTGTGCCAGAAGATTACGGCTTTAAGGCCGTTGACCTCTGAAGGAATTGTAAGCACGAAAATAGGGTGAAATTCTGTGGGCCGTGCATCTTTTTTGTTGCACGGCCCAAATTTTGTGGTACGATATCATCATCGTAAACGGGCGACGTGCCCATAACTGGTTAAGGATTTCAGACAATGGCAAAGGAAAATGTAGCGCATATCGAACAGGAGCATACCATTCACGGCCTGTTCGGCGATATGGAAGTGGAAGTCAAGGGCCGGCTTGGCGCTCCGACTTTCAAGGGGAAGGTTAGTGGCTTTGCGCTAGAGGGTGTCAAGGCGGCTGTCAAGGCCGGCGTAGCGGACCTCTTGAATGGTCAGGCTGTGGCGGCGCTTACCAAGCCCACACGCGATGATTTCGACAGTGACGAGACCTACAAGGCTGCGCTGGCCGAATACGAGGCCGAAAAGGCCGCGCGCAAGCAAGCGATGTGGGAAGGACTTCACACCGGCACCCTGCCCACCTTCACCGAACGTACCTGGACATCGCCGCTCCGGGCCGAAATCGATCGGATTGTCTATGCGGACCTGTCCAAGTACTTCTCTGGTCACACTGTCCGCGAAAGCACTCCGAAGGCCGTCTACGCTGTTCCGACCAAGACCAGCAAGGAATATGGCACCTTCGCTGAAAAGTGGTTGGCGAAGTATGGCGAAGCCATCAAGGCCGAAGCTGCTGAGAATGTTGCCAACGGCGTCACCGCTACTACTGTCACCAAGGCGACGGCGGATTTGGAATTCTAATCAAGGCGCTAACTCCCCCAGCGCATGGTCAACTTGATTAGATAAACTCGGGGAGGACTGGAGAAATCCTCCTCCCCATTTTTCGAGAAAGGAAAGTATTATGTTGTATAGAGTAGTTGAAAAAAGGGCCAAGCGAGAAGTGGCGAGGCTGGAACTGGATGGGAAGGAAGATGAGTTTAATTACAAAATGCTCTTTCCGACCGACCAGTTTATTATGGTGCCGGTTAGTTTCCAAGTATGTGAACATGAGCGCGGCATGGCCGCGTAAGGGGAAATACTATGGCAACCGCCAAAAATTAGATTGACGATAGTAGGAAACCTGTTATCGTCAATCTTGTTTTTGGAATTAGGATTAGAATGATGATACATCTTTCCGACGAGGCGGATACTCTTCAAGAGCGTCTACTCCTCCTTCACATCCGCGCGACTACTCAATACAACTTCCGCCTGCGCCCCACCGTTCCTTGGATGAAATACCTCGACCGGGCTGTTTATTGCTTTGCAGGACTGGTATTGTGTGGTATGGCGGTACTTTCTCAAATACGGAGCCCGTGATGGAAAAGGAACCCCTCTCCGATAACTTCTGGTGCGGCTTCTGGTTCGCCCTGCCTCTTTCCATATTACTATGGATGGCGATTGGAGTTATTGTGTACGTGCTTTGGGTTAATTGGTGAAAACGGAGATTATCATGCGTACTATTTCTAAAGGCGATATTTTGATGGGTAACAAGATTCCCATCACCATCGGCATTGAACAACCGTTCGAAGATGCTGATGATTTCTATATGCTCAAAGAAGAAGACGATAGTAAATGTGTCGTTATTGGTCGCGTTCATATGGCGTCCAAGTATAAGACCATTAACGTTCAGCCTGAACGTGATGAAACCGATCCCGATGTTCTGCAATACTTCACCGATCTTGGCATGGAAAAATCTTCCATGGGAAAGACTTTCTGGTTTGGTCCGAAGTTCGATACTTTCTCGCTTCTGTTTGTTTCTGGTCCGTTTGTCGAAGATGAAACCTATAAGTGGCATCCAGACTTTGAAAAACTGCGTCTGGTTCCCAAGCTGTGGGCTGAATTTTTCTATCGAGAATAATTGGTGGAGTTATCGGCTATGTACTTTGGTTTAATTGGTGAAAAGGAAAGTGTATGACTGGTCAAGAAAAGAAAGCTGTGAAGAACGGTAAGATGTCTAAGCGTGAGCGTCACAATATCAACGTGGCGCAACGTGCGGCCTTGCATCGGGAGAAGCAGAGTAAGAGTGATCCGAACGCGCGTGACGCGGTACAGCGGCAGATTGATGAGATGAGTAGGAGGACATAAAGCTTTTTATCATCACTTACCAAAAAATTTCCCTACCCAAGGCTACCTGAAATATGGTAGCCTTTTTCTTAGGCAAAATCGCCTTTATGGGAGTTAGTGATATGACCGAATTAATGCAATGCAATCGTGAGTGGGCAACTCGGAAACCGGACGAGCGTTTCGTCTCCCTGCACGACATGTACGCTATGCAGGTACAGGCGCGGCAGGAAAGCCGAGAAATTGTGTCGCCCTGGAATGCTCTTAGCATTCAAGCAACCGACGATGAGGATCTTCTCTTGGTCGGCGGTAAGGGCGTCGGCTACACCCCTTCTCACTTTGTCATGAATACCCTATGCAGCAAGATTTCCGCGCCGGCTAATTATCTCCGCACCGTTCCGGCCAAGCTTGCAGCACAATGCCTCAACCATTCCATGCAACAGGCAGACGAAAAGGAAGTAGGGTTGCGCCTGCGGCAGTACAGCGCCGCAGGCGTGGTGCAACGCTCTGTGAATTCTCTCAACGGCCCAAAGTATGGCCGCGTATGGAATGATGAAATCACCGGCCTAATGCTGTCCCGCGGGATTGATGGTGTTACCGGCGACTGGCGCATTCCTGGCGAATTTGGCCAAGATGTGACCATCACCAAAGACAACACCACTCTCTATTCTTCCGATCACGACATGTTTATCTTCCTGGCGGATGAAAAGAACCGGATCGAACTTCCCAACCGCCGCAATGGTAAGTCCGGTTCGCTGGCGCGTGGCTTCTTCATCAAGAATTCCGAAGTCGGCGCGTCCCGCCTCGTCATCACTACTTTCCTCTTCGACTACGCATGTTCCAACCGCATCGTGTGGGGCGCGGAGCAAGTCATGGAAGTAAGCATTCGGCATACTTCCAAAGCGCCGGGACTCTGGCTTGATCGCACAATGCCAGCCCTGGAAGCGTACCATAACGCCAGCGTTCGGCCTATCGAGGATGGGTTGCGCGCGGCGCAACAGATCGTACTCGAAGCGCCCAAGATCATTGACATGGTAGGCAACATCGTCGGCAAACGCAGCGTGCCGATCGTTCAAGCCGCGCACCTGGAAGATGAAGGTCGCCCAATGGAAACCCTGTGGGATGTAGTTACTGGCATTACAGCTTACTCCCGTACCATCCAATATACCGACGAGCGTATGGTACTCGACAAAGCCGCCGGCGACCTTCTGGCAACTGTTGCGCCGAAAGCCTCCCTCCTCTCCCTTCCGGCTCCTTCTAAAACTACCAAGGGCTACACCGGCCCCGTCATCGATTTCTGATTGACGCTGCGCTTATTTTTTACTACACCTCGGGAGGGAATAATTTCCCTCCCTTTTTCTATGGAGGAATATCATGGTAGTAATGAAGCGCCATCGGGATCACTGGGCCGTGGAGTTCCACGAAGGGCCGCACAATGAACTGGTCGGAATGATCCGGGCGAACAACCGCGCCGAAGTTGACCTCATTGCCGACTACGAAGCCGGCCTCATCGACGATCTGCCGCGCCGGCTCAACCTTGCCGATCTTGCCTATTGGGGCATTGACACGCTCATGCAGTAAATCTCTCCCCACCCCCACCAAATCCCAAGGGCCGGACCCATCACAGATCCGGCCCTTTTCTTATCTAATCATCAACGCCATGGCATAATGTTCTTTCCCAATCCTTCCCCTAAATTCTCCCTCCGCAAATATCTCCGCACACAATTCCACCAATCTCCTTGAATAAACTTAATATTCAACTCAATATTCCTATGAATTACCTTCATTTCTCTCACCCCTCAATCTCAATTCCCTATTCGCTGCCCTTTCAATAAAAGCTTTTTTATCTATTTCATTCAAATTAGATTGAGAAATAATCTCTGCCAATTCCTCTCTTCTTTCCTCCGAACAATCCTTAAACACCGAATGAGTACACAAATCCGCAATTATCATATAATACTCATACGGCCTTTCCTTTTCCTTCTTCCCCACTGCCTTCCCACTTTCCTGTGCAATAACTTCTTGCCTATCCTCTTCCACAATCTTTGCAATTCTCTTCCTCTTCTTCTCCCTTTCCATCCTTACCCAATTTTTACTAAACCCTTCCATTCTAACTCTACTCTCCGTCATATCAACATACCCTCCCTTAAGCACATTCCTCCCCAACCCTTCCCAATCATCAATACTTCTTTCCTCTTTCTCAAGTAACATCTTAACTGCATCTACTATATCCCTCACTCTATTCCCCGCCTCAATTCCTTCTTCAAGACAAGCAAAGAAAGTCTCTTTCAAGATTGGCATTTGATACTCCGTTATTACTATGAAAAGTGGGCCGGGCACCACAATGCCTTCATCATAGCCTTATATCCTCGCTACATCCACTTCAATCTCCCCTCTCCTTTCCTCCCCTTATAAATCCCCTTCCAGCCCCCTGTGACATCCTTGCCACACTGTTGCTTCCTTGCTTGTCTATCTTTCTAGTGTATTCAAAAAAAAAAAAAAAAGAAAATCTATAGAAATAGTAGACTAATCTTTTCCACCAATCTAGTAGACTAGTCATATATGCAAGGGATAGAGATTTATATGAAGGGGAGATAAGGGAGGATTAGGGGAAGGATTTAGTAAGGGATATGAAAGGGAGGGAGGATTAGGCAACGCCGTGCCCGCCCCTTACCTCGCCCGACCCGCGCGGCGCTTCGTAGTAAGCAAAGAGGGTATTGCCAGTTCCATACATCATCCACGGATCTACTCGCACCCTGAGCCTTCCTATCGCCTCGATGGGCCACACGGCTTTAGTAGTTCCCTTCCTTCTCACTACCCCATTGACATAAATATGCCTCTAAAAGGCGATAAGAGCGTCGCTGGTGCGCGAAACGCCCTCTTCGCTACTACCATACCCTCCCGCCCCACTTCGCAATTTGTCTACTATTTGTTCCTATAAAATGCATCGACATGCGAAATAGTGGTTGACACGCATACCCATACCATGCTCTTCATCCCCTCAAGGGCAAGCGGTGCCCTTGGCTCTTTGACAAGTGAACCAGCTACTATCCTTTCCTCTTTCTCATTGTGAGGTAATTATGTATCAGTGTGCAAATCTCGCTGCCAAATTTGTGGAGCGTGCAGAATTCCACGGTCTCAAAGGCAAGAAGCGTGACGACGAGGCAATTGCCTACTTCTGTGGTGCCGCGCAAGTTACCGAATTCACCGGCCCACTATCCCTTCATGAAGAACTGCTGCGTGTCCTTACACTCAAGATCTGCACACGCGGCTACAAAGCCGTTCAAGAGATAGCTAACACTCTCACAAAGTAATCCAGTGTCGGGACCGAACATCCCGACACTATTTCTTCCTCTCCGCACAAAAAAGAAATGTCAAATTGAAGTAAAGAAAGACCCCACCTTGGGGACATACCCTCCGGGTAGTAGGAATTGCGTATAGGGTACTTCCCCTGTCCCAGGTACTTTTCTGTGGCCCATTATTAAGTACTATTGAAAATAATTCAAGAGAAAGATAAATCGTGCCCGGCCTAATTTTCAACTACTATGCATTCACTTCCGGCCCAGGCCCGCGCCCCCACGTTGAGGCCCACTTACGCCCACTACGTATAGACAAGAAAGCCCTACCGACCCACCATATATAGTTGCTTCGCGCGCCCGCACGCGATATACTATATCCATGAATGGCTCTGACTTGACTACTATCCTCAACGCTAAAATCTCCCCGGCCCGAGGTGGCAGAAAGCCTTCGGCACCTTTAACTATTGGTGAGCCACGAGAACTAACAGCGGCGGATTTAGAAGAACTAATAAATCCCTCAGAGCTTAACTCTGCTCCCAGTCCCCTCCAACGCATTCGTAGTACCCATCATCGCCTCGCGCAACTCGTAGCTGAAGGTCGTAAGGGAACAGAAATTTCCCTTATCATGGGTTACTCCCAATCTCGCATTTCCATTCTCCAAAACGATCCCGCCTTTCAAGAACTAGTCGCCTTCTATAAAAATCAGCAGGCGGCTGTTTTTCTTAACGTGCAAGAGCGTCTTGCAGACTTAGGCATGGCTGCGACGGAGGAACTACGCGAGCGTCTGGAAGAAGATCCAAGCCAATTCACCCACCGCGATTTGATGGAACTGCAAAAAACCACTTTCGACCGCAGCATCGCGCCGCCCAAAGTTACCCAAAATCCCGCTGAGAATATGTTGGCGCGCATTTTAGTAATGAGCGACGATGAGCGCCGCGCCGAGGCGAGCAATGTACTGCGCAAAATCGAACAACTTGTTGACCGCTCCAGTGAGCCAGAAATGGTAACTATTAACGGAGTTGCCACAAATGTTACTGATAACATTGTTGATAGTTAATCTATCATGTCTTTGCCTGTCAATTTATGTAGGCAAATCTGTGCCTAGCAGTTCTAGGTAAGGGTAGAGATACCCACTTTAGGAGAACTAGTATGTATCTTAAACTTATGTCTTGTGATGATGCTGCCGATCATGATTCTCGTAAAAGATTTCAACTCTTTGATGAAGTTTCTTCGGTAGAGTTTGAAAGGTACTGGGACAGTACTTGGGATAACATTGCTAAAGATAGACCAAGAGATGCACGTTATACCTATCCTGCTGTTAGAGTAACTTTCAAAGATGGCACGGTTGAAACTATTTGTATGCAAGGTAATGCATATGTTTTAAGTGATTCTGGAAAAACAATTTCCAGTTATGCTTATGAAGAACTTCCTAGAAGTATTGAACCTCAGTTAGATAAAACTGAAGGTGAATAAATAGTGTGGCGCCGCAATTATGTCTCTTCCTATCGAATTTCTCAACCTTACAGAAGATCAAATTGCGGCGCTTCCACCTTTGGAACTGGCGAAGCTCTTAGCGGTTATTGAGGCAGAGCAGAAGATACAAAGTCAGACACTTCTGTATCGTCTCTTTCCAGAAACTGGTCCACTTTCTCGTCACAAGTATCCAAAGCATATGGAGTTTTTCAAGGCTGGAGCTTTACACCAAGAAAGAGCCTTTATTGCCGCAAATCGCATTGGTAAAACAATGGCCGCTTGTTATGAACTTACTTGTCATATGACGGGCTTCTATCCAAAATGGTGGGAGGGTCGGCGCTTTTACGAAGGTAATACAGCTTGGGCCAGTGGTGAAGACAGTAAGGCAGTACGTGAAAGTCTTCAACAGACCCTCCTAGGAAAGCCCGGCGAACCTGGAACTGGTCTAATTCCCGCTGATAATATCATAAACATCACTCCCCGCAGCGGCGTGCCTGATGCAGTAGATACAGTAAGTGTAAAGCATTGCTCTGGTGGAACGTGGCGCTTAGTTTTCAAGTCCTATGACCAAGGCCGAGAAAGCTTTCAGGCTTCCAAGGTTGGCGTAGTTCTCTTCGACGAAGAACCGCCGCAGCCAATTTATACTGAAGGTCTTACTCGTACTATGTCCACCCACCCCGGCGAGCCCTCTGGATTAGTACTTTGTACCTTCACTCCCCTAAAGGGTCTGAGTGGAGTAGTACTTAGCTACATGCCGGGCGGCCAGAGATTAGAAGGGGCACTTCCAAATTAGTAAATATGTTGTCTTCGCTACTTGGGATGATGTGCCACATCTATCAGAAGATGCGAAGGCTTCGCTTGTTTCTTCGTATATGCCAAATGAGCGCGCGGCCCGAACAAAAGGTATTCCGTCACTCGGCGCGGGCGCAATCTACCCAGTAGAAGAAGATGACATTACTTGCGAGCCCTTTATCATCCCAGCCTATTATAAACACGTCTACGGTCTTGACGTAGGTTGGAACCGTACTGCTGCGATTTGGGGTGCATTAGACACTGAAACTGACATTCTTTATCTCTACTCTGAATATTATCGAGGCGAAGCTGAGCCCCCAATTCACGCAGAGGCTATCAAAACTAGAGGTAAATGGATTCCAGGGGTAATTGACCCTGCCTCCCGTGGCCGAGGTCAAGGTGATGGTAGTAGGCTTCTATTTTCCTATCAGGAACTCGGTCTTAATCTAGTTTCCGCCTCCAACGCTGTTGATGATGGTATCTATCGCATTTGGACCCGCCTTTCCACCGGACGCCTAAAGGTTTTTTCTTCTTGCACTAACTGGCTTGCTGAATATCGAATCTATCGTCGAGATGAGAAGGGTAAGATTGTTAAAAGCAATGACCATTTAATGGATGCGACAAGATATCTTATTAACTCTGGCCTTCCTCTCGCCAGCCTTCGCCCCTACGATGAATGGGCCGGGCGTCCCGGAGCCCTCCCACGCTCCAGAATTAACAAGATGAAAGTTGACTACGACCCCTATCCCGACCCGACGGCCCATCTTAGTAATACTATTCATTGAGGATAAAATGTCTACGATAACAACAACTATTCCAGGCTATTGGGCATATGGTTTCTATCGAGACTATCTTGATGGTGGTAGATATAAATCATATAGATATTTTGTTTCATTTATATATCCAGTAGTAATATAAACATCATGTCATTTCTAGCCCCTAAAATGCCATCTGCGCCTGCCGCGCCTCCACCACCTCCAATTCCGCCTACCCTCGCCGGTACTGGTGATGCTGGCGCTGCCGCCCGCGCCGCTGCTGCTACTGCCGGTGGAGCTGGTTTTGATAACACTCTCTTTACTTCACCACAAGGGGCCGCCGCGCCGCCTACGGCTCAGAAAACTTTGTTGGGGCAATAGTATCAATGTACCCCGCTGCCAAATCAACTCCTGACAAAAATAACACTCCCATATACGAAAGTATGGGGCCGACACTTCTTTCCCTAGTACCCCCTACCCCTGAAAAAGAAGCCGAGCCAAATGAAGATTGGCCTACTATTTACCAACACCTCAACACTCGACAAAACGCTATGCGTAGTTGGCGCTGGTCTTGGTGGGCGCATTGGAATGTCCTTGCCGAATACATTCTTCCCCGCCGTCACCACTGGGTAATTGTCGCCAATCGCATGTGGAAAGGCGGGCAAATAAATAATCAAATTATCGATAGTAATGCCACTCTCGCCATGCAAATCTGTGCGGCTGGCCTTTGGTCTGGACTTACTTCCCCATCCCGTCCTTGGTTCAAACTCGGCATTGCCCTTCCATGGATTCAATTAGACGAAGACGGCAAGGCGTGGTTAGAAGATACTGAACAGAAAATCTACACAGTACTAGGCCAAAGCAACTTCTATACCACCATGGCACAAATGTTCCAAGACGTAGCAACCTTTGGAACGTCACCCTTTATTATCTATGAAGACCATGAAGACGTGATCCGTCTCTACTTGCCCTGCGTCGGTGAATTTTTTCTTGCCGTTGGCGCGCGCAATTCCGTCGATGTCTTTTCCCGCGAATTCGTCATGACAGTTGCAGCTATAGTGGAAATGTTTGGTCTAGAAAACGTACCAGCGGCAATACAAGTCGCTTGGGAAACTGGTGGAGGTAGTCTAGAAACTGAATTCATTGTTTGTCATACCATTGAGCCCAACTTCCCCCTCGCCGGTCGCGGCACCAAAAAAGGCACCAAAGTAAACCCCCTCCCTGGCACCTTCACTTTCCGTGAATTCTACTGGCTCAAGGGCGACATCGGAGTAAAGGAACTCTCCCGCAAAGGCTTCAATGAACGTCCCTTCATGGCGGCGCGGTGGTCAACAGTTAGTAATGACCCCTACGGTCGCAGCCCAGGTATGGACGCGCTCGGCGATGTCCGCCAAGTACAGCAAGAGACGCGCCGTAAAGGTGAATTCATAGAAAAGGGCGTCCGTCCCCCGATGGGCGCGCACCCTTCACTAAAGAACGAACCCGCCTCGATCCGCCCCGGCGAAATCACCTACGTCTCCTCCACTGACGGTAAAGCTGGCTTCTTTCCCCTTTTCGAGCCCAACTCTAACTGGCTCCCCCACATTACCGCCGACATAGACAAGGTAAACGCCCGTGTTGATAGATGCTTTTTCGTTGATATTTTCATGGCAATTAGCCGCATGGAAGGCGTACAACCTCGCAATGAGCTTGAGCTTACAAAGAGGGATCTGGAACGCCTTCAAGTTCTCGGCCCCTTTATCCACATGTTCGAGACCGAAGTCGCCGGACCAGCAATCCAACGAGTACTTGCCATTTTAACCCGGCGCGGCCTCCTCCAACCAAAACCCCAAAGCCTCAATAAAGTTCCACTCAAATTAGTATATACCTCAATAATGAAACTTGCCCAGCGCGCCGCCGAAAGTGTTGCGCTCAAAGATGTACTAACAACCGGGGCTGAACTTACTGAGGCTGCACAGACTGCGGGGCTTCCAAGCCCACTACGTATAATAAATCTTGACGAGGCCATGCGAGAATATGTAGAATATGCCAACGCCAACCCCAAGATATTGTATACGGTCGAGGAGGTCCAAAAGCAGGATCAGGCGAAAGCGCAGCAGACGCAGCAGCAACAGGATGTGGCCCACTCTATGGCCGCTGTCCAAGCTGCCCAAGCCCTCGGTAACGCCAAAACTACTCCCGACACAGCCTTGGGCCTACTTACCGGCAGTAGTACTACAGGAGTGGCGGCGTAATGCTTAATTATACTGAACAGGAACTCTTACAGTCTCTCAAAGATAACCTCCACCTTGCTGCCGAAGACTGCGACAAGATCGCCATTCACCCCTTCCGCGGCTTTGTTTATGACAGCATGCGAAAGAAACTAAAAGAGATCGAAAAGCTCTGCAACCAAGTAGGAAAGTACCGCGACGGCGACTGCCGCTGGTTTCCAATTGGAATTGCAATGAATCAAGTTCATGAAAAGTGTGGCTACTGGCTGCGCAATACTTCTTCCAAAGACGCCCGCGCCCAGGCCATTCCGCTTTTCCAAAAGCTTGCCGAAAATCTTCGAGCCCTTCATTATCAAATTTTGGAACTAGAATATAAGCGTACCGGCCACATCGGGCCGATTCTTCCAAAAGTAAAAGAAGCGCCCCACCGGCAGAATAAACCAGTAGTAGTAAAGCGGCCCTCTGGCCTAATTATTCCTAACGGAGTCATAGTATAATGATTCCCGAAGAGGAAGAAGAAGTCGTAGAGGAACTAATAGAAGCAGTTTCCCCTAACGACAACGCGGCAGATGGTAAGAAAGTAGCCCAGCGCCGTCAGAAACTAAAAACTGCCGAAAAGCAAGAAGTAGAATTTTGGCGTCAGGCAATGAGTAGTGAAATTGGCCGGCGCGCCATTTGGAAACTACTAGCACAGGCCAATACCTTCGAGCAACGCTTCGCCTGTGGTCCAAACGGTTTCCCTCAAGTAGAAGCCACATGGTTCCAAGCCGGTGAACAAAGTTTTGGCTTACGCCTCTACCACATGCTGGCCCGCAACGATCGTATTTTATTGCTAAAAATGCACGACGAAAACGATCCTTACTACTCAATAAATAAAAATCCCAAGGATATTAATTAATGTCTGTTAAAGAAACACCCCTTCCCGAAGTAGCGGCAGCCGCCGAAGTTACTCCTGAACCCGCTCCGAAGCCTTTTGAGCATACGGACGTACCTTCTCTTTTAGCCATTGGGGATAAGGAAACTCCAAAGCCTGAGGCAGAAGTAAAGACAGAGGTAACTGAAACTCCTGCCGTTACACCCGCCCCGGAGGTGAAAGTAGAAGGGGATGAGAAGAAAGAAGAGGTGAAGGTTGAGGGCGACAAGAAGCCAGAAGAACCCAAGCCCGAGACCGAAGTCAAAGTAGAAGAGCCTGCCACCCCTGTTGAATACAAGTTTACTCCTCCCGAAGGAATTACTATTGACGAGGCCCGGCTCGCCCCATACGTTGACATTCTCAAAACCAACAACATCTCCCCCGAAGTCGGCCAGAAACTCTTTGACCTCCATGCCCAGGCAATTAAAGAATACGACACCTCCACCCTCGAAGCCCAACACCGTGCCTTTGCCGATGTCCGCAAAGAATGGCAGGGCAAAATAATGTCCGACCCCGAACTTGGCGGCAGCGGCTTCAAGACAGTAGAAGGTGCCGTAGCCCGTATGCGGGATAAATTTGTACCAGCAAAGCACCACCAAGAATTTAATGACTTTCTCAATACTACAGGCGCGGGCGAACACCCGGCCCTTTGGCGACTCCTCTGGAACGTAGCCAAAGCCTTCGATGAGCCCGCTTCTACTCCGGCAGGTGGCAGTCCGCCGCCTAACCACGGTAAGCCTCCGAGCCGGAAAGGCATGAAAGCCCTGTATACTAACACATCAAACAATTCTTAGGAGTGAAATATTATGGCAACTGGTTCCTGGCCTACTATGGTCGATGTGGCTAATCGCCTCGATCCTGAAGGTAATATTCCGACGATTGCTGAAATGCTTTCTCAGTGTAACGACATGACCGACGATCTACCGATGGTAGAGGCCAACGAGCGCACTGGTCATGAATTCGTCTTCCGTACCTCCATTCCGACCGGCTCTTGGGTAAGTTACTACCAAGGCACGCCTTACGGCAAATCCACCACTGCCAAGTCCCGCGTTGGCATCGGTACTCTCCGTGACTACTCTCAGGTTGACCGTCTTCTTGCGGAAGATAGCGGTGACCCTGAGAAGTTCCGTATGTCCGAAGACGTTGCCTTCCTTGAAGGTATGTCTCAGACTATTGCAGAAACCTATGTCTATGGTAATACCGTTAGCCTTCCCACACAATTCATGGGGCTCGCGCCTTTTTATAACACCGTCTCTACCTCTACCGCTCAAAACGCTGCCAACGTAATTGACGGCGGTGGCACTGGTTCTAGTAACTCCTCCCTCTGGCTCATTGGCTGGTCGCCGGAAACTATCTTCGGCATCTTCCCCCGCCAGTCTCGCGCCGGTCTCTTCTCTGAAGATAAAGGCACCGTCACTCCCGGCTTCGATTCTGTTGGTAATCGCTTCGAAGCTTATACTATCCTCTTCGAGCAGCGCGCCGGTTTGTGCCCGAAAGATTGGCGATATGGCGTTCGGCTTGCCAACCTCGATGTAACTTCTGCTGGTCTCGCCGGCTCCAACGCCGCTGACCTCTTCTCACTCATGGACCAGATGCTTCTTCTCTTTCCCAAATTGACGAAGACTACTTCTGGTGTAGTAAAGTCCGATGCGCCCGACGACCCGGCGCAGGGCGTCCGTCCCGTCTTCTACTGCAACCGTACCATCCGTCACTGGATGAACGTCCAAGCCATCCGCAATCGTAACGTCCTCCTCTCCATTAACGATTACGATGGCCGTGTAGTAGATTCCTACCGTGGCATTCCGATCAAAATCGTTGACCAGATCGTCAACACTGAATCTCGCGTGGTTTAACGGGCGCTGCCCTCTAGTAAAGGAATTCCCCCAATTATGATGACAGACTCCCAACTTAACTTCGTGCCGGTCGGCAGCAATCTTAGCTGTGTCGGTGCAACCGGGGCGAGCTTCCCCGGCCCTGTAGTTATCGACCTTCTCGGTAGTGGCGTCGGCACCGCGCCGCAGAATTTTATTGGTACTCGCACCCTCTTCGGTGAAGATCCTTCGATCGGTGGTATCAAGATCCAAATCGAGGCCATCGTCGGTACTGCCTTTGTCAACAGCACTGGTACTCCTACCCTCAACATGCAGTTCCAGGGTGCTCCTGATACTGGCTCTGGCGGTAGTTATCTTCCAGGCACGTATACTACCTATGCTGAAACCGGCCCCATTTCTACTGCCAATCTAACCGCCGGCCAAGTAATTCGCCTCGACTGGCCCGCCGTTTTCCCTGAAGGTGCTACTCTTCCTCGCTACCTTCAGCTCAATTTTGCCACCCCTTCCGGCACTAACTATTCTGCTGGCACTATCAACTCCGCTATCACCACCATGGTCCGCGACGACCAAACCAATAAGTTCGCCGCTAAGAACTTCACTGTCTAGTAGGAACAAAACAATGGCTGAATCTAAAGAAAAAAGTCCTGTAATTGGGCCGCCGGAATCTAAAGAAGTTCCGATTACCCAAACGCCGGAATTCAAATCGGCAGTAGCGGATGCAATTAAAGAAGCTCTTGCTGGCTTAGTTCCACAGGTTGCAACTACTACTTCTACTAACGACGCTTACAGTCTTATGGAAACTTTGGCGATGCGGATTGCACAGCTTTCCGATCAGGGTATGCCTGAGGAGCGGAAGCGCATTGATCCCGCAGAACTTGAGCGCCGCGAACAAGCTCGGCAGGCCATGGGTGCAGCCATCATGGAATGTCGCGCTCGCGGCTACAAACCCCAATACCGTGCTACTAATAAATCCGTTCTCAACGAAACCATGATTAACCCTTACTATCGTGGCAAGGACGGCGCGATGGTTCCGGTTACTTTCGGCTGGGACGGTGAGCCCAATGACTGTATGTATCCGCTTTGCGAAGATGCGGTAAAGATCTTCAAGCTCTTTAAAGAAAGTCGTGGTCACTATTCTGCCGCGCCCACCCCAAAAACTTCCGCTTGGGCCACGGCGGGCGGTCTCATCATCAACAGTGCCGGCCCTCGCTCAGCCAAAGAAATTGACGTTCCTCATTGGAATGAAGATCCCAACGCCGAGCGCTTCAACTCTGGCCTTGACCTCCAACTCCCCAATGATCCCAACGCCAAAGAAGTACGTATCCTCGGCACCATAGCCAAACCCGCTGTCCAAAACGCTATCGGCGAAGAAGGAAGGGTATAGTAAATGGGCAAGCTTCTTGGGCCAAACGTCAGCGCCTTTGGGAATATTCCCACTGGCGATCAGGCTAATTCATTAGTAACCGGAACCATCACTGCCATTGGCCCTCAAGCGCCCCTCAATCTCTACGGCCCTTTCAATGTAACTCTTTGGGCCAATGTTAACACTGCCCTAACTACAACCGCTTTAAGTCTCACTGCCTCTGTAGCTTCTGGTTCCGGCCTTGCCTCGGGCGACGCCATTAATAGTACTCTCGTCCCTTCTGGTACTACCGCAAGTGTTATTTCCGGCACAACTGTAACTCTTGCCGTACCACCTATTACTCTAACCGGCGACATCAATCCTACAGACGCCAACGTCAGAAACGTCAATAACACAACTGGCCTTCTCGGCGCCACTGTTACCGACCTAAATGGCTACATCCCGTCCAGCACTACTGTTACTAAGATAGTCCAAGCGGCAATTGTTCCAAGTGGCAATAATCCAGGTCAGCAGGGAATTATCACTCTTTCCCACCAACCAACGCCGCCCGCACCTATTAGTAACTATGCAATGTCATTCGCCCGCAACGGAAATGCAATTACTGCAAGTGGCACTGACTCCTCTGCTACATTCACCGGCTCTGGTATCACCCCTACCGGCACTACCAATCTTGAAAAATCTTTCGACGGCGGTTCTACCTGGATAGTATGTCAAACATACACCACCTCCACCACAACCACCTATTATAACGAGCCGGAAAAAGGCGTTGCCTACCGCCTCAACAATACAATCTTTAGTGCAAATATTCAGTATCGCATTTCTGCAACTGGCGGCGCGGCGATGAGTATCTCCACTCCGTCCCCTGTGTAAGAGGATTATACTATGACAGCCACTCCTTCAGTTCCGGGTGCAATTAACGTAGCTTCTGACTCATTAACCGGCAACGAAATTGTACCTATCGCCACGGGCGGCCCACAGTCGGCTCAGACTACTACACAAGCTATTGCCAATCTTAATTCTAAAAACACCACAGCTAACTTCACCGCCCTTACAACGACTTCAATTAACACTCTTTCTACAGTTAATCTTACTGGATTGAGTGTGACTGGCATTGCAACATTAAGCACTGCATCAATTGCAAACTTGACTGCAACTGCATTGTCTAACCTTACCACTGTAAATATGACATCTCTTACAACAACTGCAATGAATGCAATCTCAGCTGCGCCGTCTTCAACACTTACTACTACCCAAGTCGCCGCAATTACAACTACTGCTTTTGGTGGCCTTACTACAACTCAAGTCGCTGCCTTGGCTAATATCTTTGTTGTTAAATTCGGTGCCTTGTAACTCTTTTTCTCTTTAAATCTTGTTAACGGAGTTTAAAATGAATCTCAAATCTCGTCTCAAGACTTTTCTTACCGGCGCGGCCGGCGCGGCAGTTGCAGTTGTACTCATTGCCGCTACGCCTAATGGCGTTCTTACTACCAATGTCATCCCTACCGTTACTAATGTTGGTACTACTGATCTCTTTCAAGACGTAGTTGGTGGTCAGCCGGCGGCTGGGCGTGTCTTTGCAACCGCTGCACAGATTAACGGTGTCCAGGGTTACTATAACATGGGCGCGTTTAACACCACCTCGGCCAGCTATACTGTCGGCAATGCTGTAACCAATGTCTTCGGTTATCCTTCTGGCACTGCAACTCTTGTCACTCTTACTATGCCAGCTTCACCTGGTGACGGTCAGCGTGTCTGCTTCCTTTCTACTCAAACTACCTCCACTCTTACCTTTACTGCCAATACCGGCCAGACCGTTACTAACGGGCCGACCGCGGGCGTTGCCAATGTGCCCCTCTGCATGACCTACGTAGCCTCCATTGCCACTTGGGAACGGTCAAACTAATGCCACCCGTCTCCGAAGCACAACGCCGATGGGCTTGGGCTAATAAGAATAAAAAGACTAAAGAGGGCCGCGCGGCGGCTGAATTTGCCAAAGCCGACCAAGGCGGAAAATTACCAGCAAAGGTAACGGCAGATGGCAAATCCAAACCTGCTCGACGCAAGTCGCTCTACAATAGGAGCACGTAAGATGGCTAAAAAGTGGGTAAAAAAGGCAGATTTCCATCCTGGCGGTGAAAAGGGTAAGCTTCATCGAGAACTTGGCGTGCCCGAAGGTGAAAAAATTCCTCCCGCCAAGCTCGCCTCTGCTTTGCATAGTAAAGATACCGAAACCCGCAACGACGCCATCCGCGCTAAAACTATGATGGGCTGGCGACACACTGGGCCGAAGAAAGGCCACAAGCATTCCCTTTATAGGAGCTAAGATTATGGCAGAAGAAAAGAAGGAAGAGAGGAAGCCCGAGCGCAAGGGGCTTTATAATAAGCCGGCTGAAAAGAAGGAAGAGGGAAAGAAAGAGCCTGAGCCAATGAAAAGGGTTGAGGAAGCGAAGGCGGGCGATAAGAAAGAGCCCGAAGGTGGTATGCGCGGGCGTCATGCTACTGAGCGTAAGGATATGCACAAGCGCCATGAAGACGAGCGCCGCAACGCCCACGCCATGCACCGTGAAGAACATCGTACTATCCATGAACGCCATGAAAAAGAGCACGCAGAAGTAAAAGAAGGCGATCATAAGTCCCTAATGGCCCTTCATCGTAGACATGAACTTGAGCACCACGAAACTCATCATAGACATATGAAGGCTCACGCTGAAATGCATCATCGGCATATGGAAGAACGCCATAAGATGCATACCCGCCATGAGCAAGAAATGATGGGCGGAGATGCAGCAGTAGGTGCTGGCGAACAGCCAAGTGGCGGCGCTCCAACTCCATCCCCCGTCGCGCCGCCCGCCGCAGGGAGCTAATACTATGGCCTTCTTAGAACTCCACAATATGGAACTAACAGATGAGGAGAAGATAGACGCTTCTCCTTGGCTCTTTCCTAAATCTGACGAAGAAAAGGCAATGGAGAAGCTTGCTACTCCTGAGTATCCCTATGGTCTTCGCATTTCCCTAACCCAAGCTGAATTTGACAAGCTTGGCCTCGACCCTGCCGATGCCTTCGTTGGTGCCATCTTCCACGGCCACTTTATCGCCCGCGTTACTTGTTGTTCTTGCAGTGAAGATAGTAATGGCAAAAACGCCCGCGTCGAGGCCCAAATCGAAGACCTCTGTATCGAATCCGAAGATGAAGAAGATGAGGAAGAAGAGGCCATTGAAAAGTAAATAGATTGATACAACTTGGAGACTATTTAAAATGAAACCCAATCTATTGCGCGCGGCCCTTCTTTCTACTCTTCTTTCCCTTCCGCTACTCACTTCTGCCCAATCTCCCATGCTTCAGGCTGGGCCGTGGTCCGCTGGTCATGTACCTATGTACATCGGCAACGGCTCTGGCTCTCCCGCCATGCTTGATAGTGGCCCCGCTGCGGGCGGCCAATATGGCGTTGGCCTTACCGAACTCGGTCTTACTATCCAGGGCAGTGGCAGCGCCCCTTTTGCTAATACTGGCACCGGCCCCTTTAATTCCAATCTTTGCGACTACGACGGCCCCATTACCGGCCCTAATCACTTCCTCTGCTTCAGCCCTAATGCCCAAGGTGGTGGCCTCATTGCCTACGGAGCCCAAGGCGGCGCGACTCCTCTCCCTCTCTACTTCAACATCAATGGCACTCAATCCTCCGGCTTTCCAGTAATTCCATTAGCTACTACCAGTCAACTATACGGCGGTAGTGGAGTAGCGGGCCAGGCACAGGCAGTAAATGTGGGGTCTGGACTAACGCTTAGCGGTGGAACTCTTTCTGCCACAACAGGTAATTACGTAACCGGCCCCGGCACTACAGTAAGTGGTTACGTTCCTCAGTATAATGGTACTAGCGGCAACGTCCTTGGCATTGGTCTTCCGGTAGGTCTTACCGGATCAAATACCATAATCCAAACCAATAATGCCGGCCAACTCTCCAACTCCTTCTTTCCCACTGCCACTAATCTCCAATTCGGTATGGTGAAGCCGGACAATTCTACTATCACAGTGTCCGGCGGCGTAATTTCTACTGCTGGCACCTCTGGTCAATATAACACTGGCACTTCCGGCGCAACTGTGCCGCTGAATAATGGCGGATTTACGCAGAGCGGAACAGCTACGTTTACCGGCACCGTCAATCTTGATTCATCCACCTATACACCAATCAATAATGCAACATATTCCAGAGTTCTCGCCAGTCTTGCAACAGACAATTACGACATAAAAGATTGGGGTGATGCAGGAACTTGCTCATCTGATTCTGATGATACATCGGCGTTTAATTCTGCGATTTCCGCAATATCAACGGCGATGGGTGGTAATGGTAATGTTGGTGTACTGACTTATTCTGGATCATGTCATGTTTGTGGATTGACGATTAAGAGAAATGTCATTCTGAAGGGTAATGGTGGAACCATCACCGTTACCAATGGATGCGTCACCTCTCCGCCGATTGCATCGGAGAACTACTCTACCCTGGCAAACAGCGGTTTGGAATGCGGGGTTGATTCTCGCGTTCCATCTTGGTTTGGTTTTTGGGATGCGCACATTAACTGTAACGCTGCTGGCGCTTCATATACTGGAGCCTGCGTTGCCACCTATGGCCCCGCTCAAATTTGGCATGGAACGGTATTAATTGAAAACGGCCTTAACGATCCAATGGTCGTTACTCAAGACGATAGTACTGGAAATTCCAGCACCGGCCCTCAGTGTCAAGAAGAGGGATACTTCGATGATATTGTACTACGCTCCGGTGCTGGTAGGGGCTGGCTTTTCGAGGGGCCGCATGACAGCGTAATTAAGTCAATTACTGGTGCTTTCAATGGTAGTTATAGCTTCTATACAGAAAATGGAACTAATACTGCTGGATCTATCGATCATCTTGGGTCTATTCATACTTATGCCGAAACAAATGGTATGGGCATTTACATTGGGTCAGACTTCCGCGCTGACTTCGTAATGATTGATGGAGACCAGCTTACAGTTCCCAGTAATGACGCACACATAACTCAATTAAACGCTATTGGCTGCACCTCAACCGCATCGCCATGTGTAAACTGGTCCGGTAATTTTGGCAGTGTCGATGCATATACTGGCTACTACTATACCGGCACGACCGGCTCAACCCTGGTAAATTGGTCGGGGTCTTCCGGTGTAATGGGGCAGGGCTTGTATACCGGAAATGGCGGCTCAACCAATCTTGGCTTTGTAACCACTGCCGCTAATGGTCAATTTACCAATCAATTAGCTACTGGTTTCAGTGGTACCGGAAGTGTCGCCGTATCTCTTGGCGGTCACGATAATTCGTTTGTTGGGCAGAGCTATACCAATAATACGCATTTATTATATACCGGCTCTGGTGCTAACTTCGTCAATATGAATATTTATACAGCTTCAGGTGAAACAGGGATTAGCGGTTCAGCCAATTCCACTGATAGATTTAACATTAGCGAGCACGGAAATACCACATCTTACTATGCAGATTTCCCAGGTTCAATAACTGCACAGGGAATTATTGAGAGTTTAAGTGAACTAGAGGTTGTAAGTTCTAATGCATTGCAGGCAAACTTTCAATCGCAGGGATCAAATCAGGCAACAATATATATAAATAATGCAGCGGGTAGCCAGGGTTCTGAAATACAATTCCTCGACGCGGGAACCACTAAATGGTATGCCGGAATGAACACATCTAAAGGATATGCTATTTTTGACTCTGCAAATTCTGCTAATGCCTTTATAACGACTTCTGCTGGAGCAACCACGGTTGGCGAAAGTGGTAATACAGTTACATTGAATGGGAACACAACAGTAAATGGCATTTTAACCGGAACAGAAGTTGTAGGTTCAAGCGCAACGGCGTTACAAGGGAATTTTCAATCAAGCGGCTCACATCAGGCCACAGTGCAGATCAATAACGCCGCAGGTAGTCAAGGATCAGAGATAACATTCCTCGACGCCGGAACTACTAAGTGGACCGTCGGTGACAATACCTCTAATAGCTTTGCTATCTATGACAATACCCAATCGGCAAATGCCATTTCCGTAACTTCTAGCGGCAACGTGTCGATAGGTGAATCTTCAAAGACGGTTTCCCTGCCCAATATTGCAACCGGCACTTCTGCCCTTGACTATCTCTGCTGGAATGCCTCGGGTGGAGCGGTAACTGCCGATGGTTCTGGAACCTGCTTGACCTCGCTTGAGGAACAAAAAGACAATCTCGGCTACATGGTTCCAGATGACGCTCTTTCCGAGGTTCTGCAACTCAAACCCTTTTGGGGCAAGTATAAGGACGAAATTACCAGCGTCTCCGACCATCGCGTTCACGCCATGTTCGGCGCACATCAGGTTGAGAGTATCGATCCGCGCCTTGCTTCCTATGATGGAAACGGCGATCTTCACGGCGTGCGCTATATGGAAATGAGCGTACTGAATAACGCAGCAATTAAGGCGCTGACAGCTAAGATCGACGCTCAGGCAAAGCAAATCGAGGATTTGACCGCGCTGGTGAAGAAGCTCACCGAACAACAGTTACAGTAGGAATTCAAACTATGAATAAGTTTCTTAGAAAGCTTGTAGCTGTTACAATTTTGGCAATGCCGAGTGTAACGTTCGCACAAAGCTCTGTGCTGCAAAACGGCCAATGGTCTTTCGGCCACATGCCGATGTATAGTAATAGAGGCGGTGGTCAACCTACGGTAAGTGATGCGGGCGCTGCGAGGGGCGGTAACGCGGGCGCTACACCAAATGAACTAGCCCTTACTGCTATCGGCTCTGGCAATCCTCCCTATGCCGGCACCGGCACCGGCCCCTACGGAACTAACTTCTGTGACTATGATGGCCCGGCGACTGGAACCAACTATCACTATCTCTGTCTCTCCGCCGACGCACAAGGTGGCGGTCTACTCGCCTTCGGAGCTGCTGGCCTTGCGCCCCAAATCCCGCTCAACTTTATAGTAAACGGCGTCAAATACACTTTCCCCTTCGGCTCAGGCGGTGGCATTGTCGGACCAAATTCCAGTACCATCGGCGATGCAAGTTGCTGGGGCAATACTGTCGGCACATTACTTACTGACTGCGGCAAGTTTCCTGTATCCGCCAGCCCGAGCGCCCAGGTCGGAAATACTACTGTAAACGGGTCCGCCGCTACTTTCATGCGTTCCGATGCTGCGCCCGCCCTTGCGCCCGGAGCCGCACTTGCCAATATTGGCTCAGGCAACATCACCAATTCCTACCTCTCCACCCCTTCAATGATCATCTCTGGACAAAACTGTACACTCGGCGGTTCCTGCATTGTCCCCACAGGCGGCCTCACCCCTATTCCACCATACACAGTTATCGGCAACGATACGGGCAGTTCCGCCGCGCCATCCGACCTAACCCAAATCCAACTTACGTCACTTATTAATCCCTTCAGTACTTCTGCTTCAGGTGCGGTGCCGGTATCGCCGGGCGGCAGTTCACTTTTCCTTCGCGCTGATGGTACTTGGTCACTTGCTGGGGCGAGCGCGTCGGGGCAAAATTACTCCACTCAAGTAAATGTAAGTGGTGCTTTGGTAGGTATAGGGCCTGGAACTAATCTCTATCCATATGTATCTAGTGGCAGCGGTGGTGTACCTACCTTCGCCCCACTCACCTCTGCCGGCATGTCTTCTACTGGTGTAGCCGCCGGTTCCTACACTAATACTTCTCTAACTGTAGATAGTGCCGGGCGTATCACTGCCGCTAGTAATGGTTCCGGCACTGGTCTCCCCTCCCTTGCTGATACTAAATTTTGGGTTGGTAATGGATCGAGCGTTGCTACTGCGGTATCGATGTCGGGCGATGCAACACTCGCTGATACGGGCGCAATTACTCTTGCCAATACTGCTGTAACTGCTGGTTCATACACCGCTGCTAATATTACTGTAGATGCAAAAGGTCGAATTACCGCCGCTGCTAATGGTTCTGGTGGATCTAACACTGGTTACATCTACGCCAACGCTGCCTGTAACGGCTCTACCGATGACACTTCTACAATTCAATCAGCACTAACTACTGCGGCGGCAGGTGGTTCGGCCAACCCTGTAATTGTCTTATTGCCTGGCGGTACTTGCAAAGTCACTTCTACTTTAAATATGAGCAACAATACCACACTTATCGGCCAGGGTTCTCAGGGCACCATTCTCGGCACAACTACTACCACGACAAATGTACTATCACTTACTAATTGTAATTGGTGTAGTATTAGAGACTTAGGCATTAAGCAATTATCAGGTACACCTACCGCTGGATATGCCATTTCACTTGACGGTAGTAGTTCTTTCGGCTCCTATCAAAATATTACAATTGATAGCGTGTATAATGGTATTATTGAACAAGGTACACAAAATGTTTTTGATAATATTGTTATAGGTCAAAATTCTCAGTTAGTAGGCACAAAGGCATTCTATTTTACTGGTAACGCTTATGGTGCGACAATTTCTCGATCCACATTTCAAGGAGGGACTAATACAAATTTAGTCGGCATTACGAGTGATTCTAATGCTAATACACTTCGTATTGTACAAACTTCTGTACTTGAAGGCGGAGCGTGTTTAATTGTAAATGGTACAAATTCCTCGCAAGGTATCTTTACGGTCGTTGACGATTTAGAATGCGATCATAATTCGCCCGGTGCTACATCAGCAGCAATTCAATTGAATAACGGCGATAGCTTTCAAATGGTGAATTCATTTGTAGGTACTACTTTAAATGGCGGCGGCATGACTATTGGTGGTAGTTATACGGGTGAAGTTCAAGTTAATACTACAAGATTTTTTGCTAATTCAACTTATGGTGCGCTTATCAACGGCGGAACACGTAATACCTTTGAGGGAAATATCTTTGCTAATAATTCTATAGTAGGTTCTGGGCTCCATTCTGGCATAGAAGTTGGATCAGGCGTCTCAAATTTTAGCCTTACAAATAACTCCCTTGGTAATGGCACAACTGATCCTCAATCCTATGGAATTTTTATTAATTCAGGATCAAGTGATTATTATACTGTTCAGGGTAACTTTGGTACTGGAAATATTAATGGGTTGATTATTGATGGAGGTACTGGCACGCACAAACTTGTTTGTAATAATGTTCCAGGTAGTGGCTGTGGCGCCGGCGGCGGCGGCGTTAGTAGTATTGCCAGTGCAAATTCTAATATAATATTTAGCTCATCTACCGGGGCTGTCACTGCTACTCTTGGAAGTGCTGGCGTTGTTAGTGGAATTGACCTATACGACAACAACAGCCATGAACTTCTCGGATTCTCCGGAACTTCCGGTACTACATATCTTGGTAACTCTACTGCTTCTGTGGTGAGTAATAACAACCTTCTGCCCAGTAGCGGAAGCACTTATAATCTCGGCAGCGCCGGCGCTCCATGGAACATTCTATATGCAGGCAGCCTCGGCACAAGTGGAAATTACATCGGCAATGCCTACGTCAGCGCAATGAACTTGAATGGCAATCTTACTACAAACGTCACTGGCTCAACTCAATGCTTGCATGTTAATAGCTCCGGTACTGTTTCCGGCACCGGCACTGATTGCGGAAGTAGCAGCAGTGGGGTTAGTAGTATTACTAACTCTGACAGTAGTCTTACCATTAGCCCTACCACCGGAGCCGCCGTTGCTAGTATTAATACTGGACACGCTAATGCCTGGACTGTGCCACAATTTTTCTGGAATAGCCTTCAAATCGGTAAAACAGGACAGGGTGCAGAAATATCTGCGCAAGGCGGTCTAAATCTTGTCGGTGTTGATAGTGCCATAACTACAGAATATCTCGGCAACTCTTCTATGTTCTTAGAAGCAAATACTTCATTATTGCCAGCAGTTACAGGTGCATACAATCTCGGCGCGTCTTCATTCCAGTGGGATTATATCTATCTTGTAAATAGTCCGGTTGTTTCTTCTGATGCGCGGCTCAAAACTAACTATCAAAGTGAGCCGCTCGGCATTGACTTTATTCGTACCCTTCACCCTGTCTCCTATGATCGCATTGATGAAAATACTAAAAATGGTAGATACCACGGCTTCTTAGCTCAAGAAGTAGAACAAGCCCTTGCCGGTCAATCATTCCATGGACTTGTAAAGCCAATTTCTGCTGATGATTGTGATAGTAATGTTAAAACCGGCTGCTACGCACTAGAGTATGAACAATTCATTGCTCCACTTACGCGCGGCGAACAAGATCTTGCGAATGAGGTTGATAAGTTGAAATCAGAGAATGCCGCATTGAAGTCAATTCTGAAGTCTCTTCCACCTTCCATTTGCCCGGCTTGTGCCACGTTGTCGGAATAAAGTAAATGATAACCTCCAACGACATTGCCAATCAAGCAATACAACTCATCGGCGACAACCAGCCGCCTGTAACCGGCTATGCCCCGACCTTTGACAATTCCGACGCCGGCCTTGCACTGCAAGAACTATATATTCCCTGCGTCCGAACAGTCGGGCGTCAATTCGGCTGGGACTTTTTGCGCCTGACCTCAACTTTAGTACTAAGCGGCAACATCGCACCATTTCCGTATCAGTATGAATATCTCTATCCTACCAATGGAATTCAAGTCCGCCAAGTAATGCCGCGCGGCCTCACTGATGTAAATAATCCTCTACCCGTCCAATGGGCCGTTGGCAACTCTACTGTCGGCGGCAACAATGTAAAGGTAATCTGGACTAATCAGTCTAACGCTCAAGTAGTCTGGTCAAATATGCCGGCGGAATCTACATGGGACCCGCTCTTCCAAGAGGCAGTTGTGAGGCATTTGGCGTCAGAACTTGCCATTGCTATTTCTTCCCGCCTCGATACCGCCCGCGACTTACTCAGTACTGCTTCTGCCTTTGAACAACTTGGTGAGGGTCGGGATAGTTAATGACATCATCAGTGCAAAGTGTTGAGAATATCTGCAATCAAGCGCTCGGCAAAATTGGCTTCAAGCGGCGGATCGGCGACATTTATGAAGGTTCAGCGCATGCTAAGCTGTGCCTCGACTTCTACGCTCAGACACGCGATGAACTACTTCGCTCAAATGACTGGGGCTTTGCAGAACGGGTTATTAGTGCAACGTTGCTCAAGCAAGCACCGCTTAACGGCTACTCCCCCGCAAATCCCTGGACCAATGCTTATCCTCCGCCGCCTTGGTATTATGAATATTCTTATCCTAACGATTGCATTAAACTCCGATCAATCAAATCCTCTCAAATCTTCCTGCCCAACTTCACGCCCGTTCCAAATATTTTCGACATCTACAATGATGATTCTCTTACCGTTCCAGCTAAAACAATAGTAACAAATATGTCAAATGCGATTTTAGTATATACTGGACAAATTACTGACATGACTACTTGGGAGCCGCTTTTTGCTCAGACTTTGATTGACACGCTGGCCCAAAAACTCGCGCCGGCCCTTGCTAAACTAGATCAGGGCGGCGATGCGGCAGAAAAAGAAGAGATGCAGGATAAGGCAATTGATAGTATTTCAGCTGCAAGGATGCAAGGGTAATGGCTAATCTTCCAGCAGATATCATCAACCAAGCTCTGGATGCGGCAGGTGTTGATATAGTTATTGGTGATCCTGAAGAAGGAACACGTGAAGCCCAAGTTTGTTTACGAGCTTATACTGAATGTGTAAGACAACTTCAGAGAAGTGCGCATTGGGACTTCACGCGAAAGCAGGCACCGCTAAATCTTCTCGCCGATGCGACCGGCCAAACACCAGACGTAGGAACTACTGTTCCGCTTCCTTGGGTTTACGAATATAGCTATCCCATTGACTGTCTCAAAATGCGTTTCATTCCCTGGAATGTATACCCCCAAACTCCGCCGGCGGGTAATAATTCTATACCAAGCACACCTCTGACTACTGGACAAATTACGTCGCCTGCCACCTCCCTAATCCGTATCGCCCCAGCTCCCTTCGTAGTTGGCACCGACTTCAACTACCCAGTCGATACCAATCAAGCTGACGGCCAGTGGTGGGAGACGCCGGGCGCTAGTCCTGCTGGCCGCACTGTAGTAATGACAAATGTGGCCCAGGCAAATGGGATATATACCAGCTATGTGCCATACCCTAATATGTGGGACCCGTTGTTTCGCGCGGCGGTTGTATCGTATATTGCTAGTGAGGTCGCACTCCCGCTGGCGAAGGATAAGAAATTTGGCCTTGCAAGGGCAGCGCAACTCATCGCAACAGTAAAGCAAAAGCTCGAACAAGCCCGGATCACTGATGGTAATGAAGGATGGTATTCTACCGACCATACGCCGGATTGGATTAGAAAGAGATATTCAGGCGGCGGTTGGGGCAGCGCGCTTGGTGGTCTCCCCGGCGTACTTGGCTACGGTTGGGATGCTTGTTCCTTCTCTGATGGAAGTGCCTTTTAAATGTCTTTACCTCTCATAGAAAATGCCTTTGCTGCTGGAGAACTAACTCCGGGCCTATTTGGGCGGGTAGATTTGGCTAAGTTCCACATCGGCGCGGCCACTATGAGGAATTTGTTTGTGTCATATCGTGGCGGCGCGTATAGCCGCGCTGGCACTGCTTTCGTAGGCTATTCTAAACAAACCGGGCGCACAGTGCCGCCTCGTATGATTACTTTCCAGTTCTCCATCAATCAAGGGCTCGCGCTTGAATTTGGCAATAACTACATGCGTGTGGTAGATAATGGAGAATTTGTCACCGAAACGCCTGAAAATATCTCCATGATTAACCAAGCTTTGCCTATGCAGATAAATGTTGCAAATAATTGGCAGGCTGGAGATTGGATTTTTGTGTCGGGCGTAGCCGGTATGACACAGGTAAATGACCAAACCTACGTAGTTGCGAGCGCGACATCAGGATATATTACTCTAAATGATGTTTTCGGCAATCCAGTCAATAGTACAGGATTTTCGATCTATACTGGTGGCGGAACGGCGGCACGGATTTATACGCTCACCACTCCATACGCTGAAGCAGATTTAGAGTATCTGAAATTTACCCAATCCGCTGATGTTATGACACTTTGCTGTTGGAACCAAGTTACCGGCACTTCCTACCCACCCATGCAATTGACGCGCTTTGCCGATAATAATTGGACACTCGCTCAGCCTCAAATTGGAACTACTATCTCACCGCCAACTGGCTATTTGATAAGCAGCGTCGGGGCCGGCGAAACCCCTACTTGGAATTTTAGCTATGTAGTTACTTCAATTGCTAGTGCTGATGGTCAAGAAAGTATCGCCTCGCCTCCGATCACAAAGACTAACACAGGCAATCCGGCCCTTGTTGCTAATAGTATTACACTGAATTGGAATTCTAATTCGGCCGCTAGTACTTATAAAGTATACCGGGCGCTTGGAACAATTTACCCAGTATCGGATAGCACCGCTGCAGATGTACCTGTTGGTTCGCTATTTGGATTCATCGGCTCAACATATGGTACTACATTTACTGATTCAAATATCACAGCCGATTATAGTCAAGTTCCACCTACACACCAAAACCCGTTTTCGCCCGGCGCAATCATAGCTGTACCAATCACATCACAAGGTAGTGGGTATAGCCAAAGTACTGTTCAACTTCAAATTAATACCGCTACAGGCTCGGGCGCTAAACTTGTACCAGTAATCGCAAATGGTAAACTCTCTGCAATTATTATTCAAGAGGCTGGGCAAAATTACTTATCTACCGACACAGTTACCATACTAAATGGCACCGGCGGCGCAGCTAATATTACTGTTGGACCTTCTACAGGTACTTACCCAAGCGTGCCGGCCTATTTCCAAGAGCGATTGGTATATGCCGGTTCCCCAAATAAGCCAGACACTTACTGGATGTCGCAGCCGGGCGCGTATAATAATTTTGACAGCCGCATACCTACTATTGCAAGTGACGCCATTACCGGCACACCGTGGTCAGTAGAAGTAAATGGCATCCAATTCATGGTAAATATGCCGGGCGGCTTAGTAGTACTTACTGGCCTGAGCGCTTGGCAGTTGACGGGGGCTGGCGGTAGTTCATTGAATCCGCAGCCGCTTACACCGTCTAATCAGCAGGCGCAGCCGCAGGCATATAACGGTTGCTCTGCTACCGTCCCACCTATCAAAATCGACCTCAACATTCTCTACGTCCAAGCCAAAGGTTCCATCGTTCGCAACATCGAATATCAAATCTTTCAAAATCAATACTTCGGTGCCGATATTACTGTCTTATCTGCACACTTATTTAATAATCATCAAATACGAGAATGGGCTTGGTGTGAGGAGCCTTATAAAATACTTTGGGCTGTGCGGGATGACGGGGTTCTTTTAAGCTTGACATATCTCAAGCAGCAAGATATTATTGGATGGGCGCGACACGATACGCACGGCCTATTTTGTAGTGTCTGTGCCGTCACCGAGCCGCCCGTCGATGCTCTTTACTTAGCCACTCAACGCTTTCCAACCAATACCGGCGCTGCTTATATGATCGAAAGAATGGACAATCGACTTTGGAATGACGTTGAAAATAGTTGGTGCGTTGACGCGGCCCTTCAATACCCGCAGGGCCAGCCTAATGCAACTCTTACTACTAATTCCGCCACCGGCCTCGGGCAGATTAGTGGCTTTAGTAATCTTGTAGGTGGAAGTAATTATTCAGCAAATACTAAAGCAAGTATTGTTGATAATAATGGGCTTGGGCCGGGCACTGGCGCGGTGGTCACTCTGACTATTACTAATGGTGTTATCACTAACATTGCTTCGACGCCAGGCTCAAAATATTTTAATCCGGTTTTGGTTATATATGATCCTCTTGGTGCAATGGGAGGTAGTGGCGCGTCAGCTACACCTATTTTAAATAATTCTGCCAACTTCTACACTACATCCAACGTATTTACACCAGTAATGGCACAACAAGGTTGGGTTATTCGTATCGGCGGCGGCATTGCTACTATTACTGAATACATCAGCCCGACCGAAGTTATTGGTAATATTACCACACCAATTACGGGCACGTGTCCAAATGGTACTTTTGTGGTGCCCGCTACGCCGGGCGAATGGACGCTCACGCAACCAACTATAGTAGTTTCAGGACTTAATCATCTAGCAGGCTCATATGTTACTGGCGTTGCTGATGGAAATGTAATTCCGCCTCAAGCAGTCTCCGCTCAAGGTACTATCACTCTTTCTGTGCCTGCCACCGCAATTACAGTAGGTATGGGCTATCAAGTACAATTGCAAAGTGTCTATCTCGACAGCGGTAATCCTACAGTTCAGGGGCAGAGAAAGAAAATCGCAGCGGTCACTGCTAGATTGGAAAATTCAGGTAATGGAATTACTATTGGTACTAACCAACCCGATGGTAGTGTGCAGAGCCCGGCACAAATTCAGACACTTTGGCAAAATATGGTTAATGCTAATGTGAAAAGTGTGCCGCCTTTTGGCAGTAATGTATATCCTCTTTACACCGGCGACATTAGGATTCCTACTAAGGGCGGATATAATACAAAGGGGCAAGTTGCGTTACAGCAGTTGGAGCCGTTGCCTATGCAGGTGTTGGCATTGGTGCCTGAATTTGATCAGGGAGATGTGCCACAACCGCCGGGTCCGCAAGCAGCACAGGGTAGAGGTAAATAGTAATGTATAGCTCCGAAATTCTTCCATTGAAAGTATATCACCTCGGCCAAATGTCCCGCCTGCTTCGTCATGAGCATGCAAAGATGATATTGAATATGAATTACAATGTACATAGAAGTCTGCTACAGTATTATAATCTATCTCTCTTCTCCCGCGCCTGGAAAGTAAACGGAAAGTTGGCCGGCGTGGGTGGGGTTACTGGAAGCTTATTATCCACCGAAGGATACATTTGGCTTGCGTTGAGTGAGGAAATATTAAAAAATCCAATAATTATTGTAAAAGAAGCAGTTATGCAATTGAGAGAGATATTGAAGGTTAAGAAAAGACTCATAGCCTTTGTACTCACCGCAGATAAAGTCGCACAGCGATTTGCGGAGTTTCTTGGCTTTGTCTCTAAAGGACTATGTGCCGACCCAAATTTTATTATTTATTCCTTAGAAGCTGAGGTTTAATATGGCAGCAATATTACCACCTCTTGCACTCGGCGGCGCGCTTATTCAAGGTATTGGCTCGTTAGAGAATGGAATTGCAACGGGTCGCGCGGCCGCCTATGAGGCGCAGGTGGCAAGGAATAATGCAATTATTGCGCAGCAAAATGCAGCGGCGGCGGGTGCGGCGGGCGGTGTACAAGCCCAGGCAACTAGTCTTCGTTCTGCCGCTACTGGCGGCTTAATCAAAGCTGGGCAAGCAGCTAGTAATATTGATGTAAACTCAGGCTCGGCGGTAGAGGTGCAGGCTAGTCAGCGGCAGTTGGGAGAGCTAGATGCTGAAACGGCGATGCATAATGCGGCCCTTCAGGCATACGGGTATCAGACACAAGCAACTGGATATACTGCACAAGCTGGGCTGTATGGTGCTGAAGCAGAACAAGCGCCTATCGGTGGAGTGCTCGACGCAACTGGTAATTTACTTTCTAATGCGTCCAATATCGGTTTCAAGTGGATTGGTTCTGGTGGAGGCAGTTGATTATGGCTGAAGTTCCCTATAACCCCACTCAAACCATTCTCCCACAAACCCAAGTTCCAGATGACTATCAGCATGAGCAAGCCACGCCGGCAATGGCTGGCGGACTACTTGCGCAGGGTGAAGAGAAACTTGGCACGGGCGCTTCTACCGCTGTACATTTCTTCCAACAAGTACAAACCGACCAGATGATAAATGATACGATGGAGAGGGGCCGACAGGTAGTAAAACAGTTTCAGTCTTTACGTGGTGCAGATGCGGACGGCGCAGCGCAAGCGGCGACACAGAAGCAATTGGACCAAATTTGGAAAGAAGGGCGAAGCAATCTCGATTCCCCAGCCCAGCAGCAGCAGTACGATCAACAAAGTAGAATGTTCTTTGAAAGATTCCTTGCGCCGCAGATTGACAACCATGCAATACAGCAGGCGCAGGTTTATGCTAATGGAGTGAACGAAAGTAGAGTGGATAATGGCCGGTCGATAATTAACGAAGCGCCCGGCGACGACAATGCTTATACTATGGGCATTGGTCTAATGTTTCAGGGGAGGTTGAAGCAGGCCCAGTTGAAGTATGGGCAGGATTTGCCGCCGGAAATAATGGATCAGGTAAAGACACAAGTTGGTATTGACGCGACGGAGAGTAGAATCCTCGCGTTGCTACCTAGTGATCCTATCCGAGCCAAGGCCATTCTTGACTTGCCGGCTAATCAGAAGTTACTTTCCGCCGCGCCCAATTTCAGCACCCTTTCCGCTCATGTTGAAGCGGCAGCGGTAAAGATGCAAGCCGGTCCTATTGCTGATAAATATCTCGGCAATCTTGGTGTTGGTAATACTGGGCAGGGGCCGACGTTGCAGCCGAGACCGATTGGCGAGCAACAGGTAAATCAAATTGTTGATATACTTCATAGTCAGGAAAGTGGTGGCGCGGCGACGGCCCCAACTTCTTCAGCCGGCGCGGTCGGCGGCTATCAAATCAAACCCGCAACCTTCTCTCAATACATAAACCCCGGAGAACATCTTGACATCAACTCTCTTGCGGATCAGCGCGTTGTTGCTAGTAGAATTGTTGAAGATGGCTTGCGGCGTAGTGGCGGCGACCCTCAAGGGGCTGCTGTGGCTTACTTCTCAGGCGTCGGAAATGTTGCGCCGCCTGGAAATCCGACTCCTTGGAAAAAGGACTTAGTTGATCCAAGTAGTGGGTTGAGCGTGTCGCAGTATGTACAGCAGGTTAGTGCTAAGGCTGCGAAGGCGGGGATGCTGATAACGAAGGCGAGCGTGCTGGATCAGGTAGATAAGGACTATGCTGATAATCCAGCGCTGGCCCAGGCGATACGGAGCCATATTAATGAGAGGTTTGCCATTGCAAATCAGGTTCAGCAGAGCGCGGCGCTCGCGCAGGAAGAATGGAGGAACCAAACAGCGGCACACTTCACATCGGAGATTATTAAGTCAACTCTTCCAGGCCAGACGCTAGCGCCCGACTTTGCTAGTAGAGTGGCAGCGGCGGGCGACCAAGGGCTCAGTGCCTCAGTACAGGAAGGATTACTCCGTTTCGCCAGTGAAGCACCTAAGTATACCATGAGCCATAATGCTAAGGAATATGGGCCAGGCTTTGATGAAGTAGTTGGGAGGATGCTACTCCCTGCCGATGATCCGAATAGAATTTCAAATGACGGGCAATTGATTAATTTTATTGGGACCAATCCAGACAGGTTGTGGCCGAGCGGGGTTTCGGAGGCTAGTAAGTTTTTGAAAATGGCCCATGAGCAGCCGGGACAGGCCATGATGATTAATCAATTTATTGAAAATGCAAAGTCACGGATTGTAGGGATACAGATTAAGGGATATGAAAATCCAGAGGTGCAGCAAAGATACTCTGCTTGGCTTAATCAGGCGTTGCCACAGATTTATGCTGGGATTGATAAGGGAATACCTATTGCAGAGTTGACTAAGAAAGGCAGCGCGTTGGATGAGTCGATTGATAAGGCTAAGCCAAGCCTCGCGGCGAAAATTAACGACAAGACCACACCGCCACCAGCACCTCCAACTACTGCACCAATCACTCCCACCTTCAATTTCGACATCGGTAAACATGACATCTCCACTCCCGAAGGCATTACCCAAACAAAGACTGCGATAACCCAAGCTTGGGAAAAATCTAGTAAAACCGCCCAAGATTGGGACGCTGCAATGGCAGCGTGGAAAAGAATTCCCACCGGCCCTCAAGCTCCAGTGAGTCAGTAGTATGGATGGATCACAAGACCTTCCCTTTGGGCCGAGGCCGGATCAGGGCAATAGTAGTTTACCTTTTGGGCCGAGGCCGGCGGAGACGCAAGTAGATCCGCTTGGGCAATTGCCAGAAGAGAGTTTTTACAATGACTTTACCAATGCCGGCGCACATGTGTTGAAGGCAATGGTTGGGGCTGGTGCTGCTGGCTTGTCGGAAGATCAATTCAGCGGGCCGGTACAGGAAGAGTTGAGAAAGGCTAAGGTGATCGGGCCACAGAGTGGGCAGGGAAGTATTGTACAGCAGTTTAATGAGACGGTATTGAAGCCGTTGATTATGACTGGCGAACTCGGCGCGCGGATTATGCAGGCCGGGTTTGGGGCGTATCAAACAGGCGCAATTACTGCTGGCGAGGAAGCTGGCGCACCGGCGCTGGGCCGTGACGTAGCATTACTTCCAGAGGCATCTTTAGGTTTCGGCCATCTTGGAGTAATTACTAAGGCGCGCGAGCTAAGTATTATTGGTGCAGAAGGTGAAAAGCCAGTACAAGGTATGCGCGAGCCGCCGCTGCCAAAGCTTGAAAGTACTCTTCCGCTTGAGCCAGATACAGCGCCAAAACCTACCAACGTCCATGAACTCGCTCGGCAAATTGATCCTGATACTTTCAAGGTCTTCGATGCGCTTCAGCAACGAAATGAAGTATTAAGGGAACAGCTTAGTAGTCTTGCAGAGGCGCGCGGCGAGGTAAAGCCTAGCCCGGAAGCGCAGGCGTTGCAGGATAAGGCAGATGGGATACTTGCCAAGGTTAATGGGGTTGAGGCGAGACTTACTAAGAAGCAAGCGACAGTGTTGGAGGATGTGAGGAAGCAAATTGCAGAGGCACCAAGTGAGCAGGTTGATACGCCAGAGATGGCCGAGGTACGTAGTCAGATTCAGAAAAATGACTACCAAATGCGCGATATGGCTCTGCAAATAAGTAATGCTTATGACGCAGCGCGGGAGCAAATGCCGGAGGTACAGCCACAGCCTGCTCCAGTCGAAGCTGTAAAAGAAGAAGCTGCGCCTGAAGTGCCAAAGGAAATACTTTCTTCCAAAGGCGAAGTTATCTCCACTCCTCAAATGGTCAGTGATATTTCTTCTGATGTTAGTCAGAAGTTGCAAGCGGTAGGAAGGCCAGCAAACGAAGCGGATCTGGCTGCGCAGTTAGTGGCACTGCATTATGAGACGCGGGCGAAATTTTTCGACGGCGCGAAGGGCAGCACGGCGGATCTTTACAAGAATGAAGGCTTTGACATTACTGGTACAAGTACAAAAGAGTTGCCCAAGCCTCCTGAAGACCTTAGCTTTGACCAAAGCGGAAAGATCCTCCAAGGCAAAACTGCCTTCACCAACGCTAAGACCATAGTAAAACTCTTTAAGTCCGCCGACGCTTCTACTTTCATTCATGAAATGGGTCATGTTTGGTTAAATGAACTTATGAATGATGCAAAGGATGAAGCTGCACCGCAAGAACTTCGTGATATGGCCTCCGCTGCTAGGAAGTGGATGGGGGTTAGTGAAGACTTAGATATGTCAGTGAGGAGTAAAGTAGTCACTGCCGCGCATGAAAAATGGGCGCGCGCCTTCGAGCGGTACTTATATGATGGTGAAGCGCCGACGCCGGGGCTGGTAAAACTCTTCACACAATTCCGTGAGTGGCTTGGGGAGATTAAGAATAAAATCGCCCGCCTCGCACCGATTTCAAATGAAGTAAAAGATATCTTTGACAAACTAATCACTCCTAATCCTGAGCGGCAGCCAGTGGGAAAGATTGAGCCGATAGGTAAGACGCTGGCCGATATCCACGAAGCTGACGCTAAGGCCGCCACTCCACAAACCGCCGGCCACATTGGCGACTTAGTACACTCTGAAATTCGTGAAACGGTAAAGAATCATCCCAATCTTGAAAGGGCAGTAAATGGACCAGAACCCGGACTTGAAAGAGGCACAGGCAGCAGCAATGGCAACGAGATTGCAAAACCTGGATCAGAGCACACTGAGCCCGGAGGAACAGCAACTACTGCCGCACCTTCAGAGGTCAGTCGGGGCGTTAGTGCAACTGAGGGCAAAGGCGAAGGAGGGGAGGGTGCAGCCGCAGGTGCCCAGCCAGCAGTAAAGGTTGAGGAACCTTCTACTGGGGTGGAGACACACGGCGCTACGGATGAAAGGGGGCATTTTACTAAAAGTGATTCTATGTATTTGAATAAGGCTGGGAATATTCGGCAAGATACTTTGAATGCACCTGATGATATTTTCAAAGCAGCGCAAGATGCTGCGGCGGCAAATGGTAATTTCATGCCTGCCCGGCGCGGCAAGCTTAGTCTTGCTGAGCAGAAGATGCTCGCCGATGATCTTGGTATTGATGTGATCGATAGTTGGAAAGTCGGCGATGCTTTTAATAGTAGTGAAATACTATATGTAAGGGATGCTTTCATTGATGCGGCAACGGTGGTGCGTGATAGTATGGCTAAGGCGTCGGAGACAGGTAATCCGGCAGATGTAGCAGCTTTTGCAAAGGCGCGGGCTAGGCTGATAATGATACAGGAGGTGTTGAGTGGAGTAACTGCTGAGGCGGGTCGGGCGCTCGCGGCATTTAGAAATGTACAGATGTATAGAGATGCGCGGGCGCTCAGTGACTTTCTCCGTGATACTCAGGGAATGGACTTGTTCCAGATGATGGAAATGGCGGAGAGAGGAAAGGGATTGAAAGATACGCATCAGCTTAGTAAATTCCTTCAAGACTCCCTCAAGCCGGATTTTTCACAACGGATGATTTATTACTATGTAAATGCTCTGATATCTGGTCCGCTCACCCATCTTCGGTATAGTATTGGCAACGCGATTAATGCCGTGGCTAGGCCGTTGGCAGTAATTCCAATTGCGGCGGCGCAAGGGGCAGTTAGGGAAGCGCTTGGGTTTGAGGTGAAGGATAGAGTTTACTTAGGCGAGGCCGGCGCGCAACTTCATGCAATGTTCAAGGGCGCGCAAGATGGTATTAGAGCCGGAGCAGAGGCACTCCGAACCGGCCAAAGCCCCCTACTCCCCGGCGAAAAAGTTCGCGGCGGCTTCAATTACAGCAATAACCCTATTATTCAAAATTGGGCTTATAAGAAGGCAGTGGCTGAAGGATTGGAAGGGGAGAAGTTGCAGGCGAGGATGAGTGAATTGATGAAGAAGCCCGACTTTACTGCGCCAGAAGCGTTGCTTGGGGAGGCTGTGTCATATCCGGGGCGTAGTGTTTCGGCCATTCACTCTTTCTTTAAGTCACTTAGGTATGAGCAGAATATTGCGGGATTGGCATATAGGACAGCGACGAAGGAAAGGTTAACTGGTAATGCCTTTGATCGGCGTGTTGCGGAACTTACTCAACGCCCCACTGTAGAAATGATGGCGGAAGTTACAAAGAATCAGCCGGATCTTCTTCCTCCTGGCCTTCGTGAAAACATCAACGATGCTACCAACGATGCTCTAAAAGAACTCTATATGCGCCAAACTGACTACGGTACAGCAATGTATCACCTTGCCGCTGCGGTAAATATGACGCCGGCCGCAAAAGTAATTATGCCTTTTTTGAAGATTGGTACTGAGATTATTAACGAGGCGATTGAATATTCGCCGGCGGAACTTGTGAGGACTGCATATAGTCAAGAAGCTAGGCAGAATTTATTCGGCGCGGGCGCTAAATCAGATATTGCTAGAGGAAAAGTAATTTTTGGTACGGCGCTCATGGGGGCAACTTCCCTTGGAGTTCTAAGTGGCATCATCACTGGCGACGGTCCCAGTAATCCAAGAGAGAGAGAAAACTGGCTAAAGTTGCACAAGCCTAATCACATCACCGTTGGAAATATTTCCATTCCTTATCAAGGTCTCGGCCATCTTGGTATGGTTATGAGATTTGCTGCTAATGTGACTGATACTGTATCTGGCTGGGACGAGAAGGAAGGCAGCCAGATTGCGGGCGAATTTTTCCATGATATTACTAGGTCGGTACTAGATGAAAGCTGGATGCGCGGCGCTCATGATATGATGGAAGCTATGTATGATGAGAAGGGGCCAACAGCAGCGAGATTTATTCGTAGTTTTGCTACTAACTGGCTCCCTTACTCTGTCGGCCTCAGTCAGGTCGCGCGGGCGATTGACCCTTATCAGAGGAAGGTTGACGACCTCGGTTCAGAGAACTTATGGGGCATACTAGATGCAGCCCAGCAAAAGATACCTCTGCTTAGTATGCAACTTTTACCTCGTCGAGATAGCTATGGCGAGCCGATGGATAACAGTGTTGGAAAGTATAGAAATGATCCAACGACGCTGATGCTTGATGATTTGCAGACTGGAATAGGTTACCTTCCGAAGAAAATTGCAGGGGTCGGGCTTGATGAGCATCAATATGATGACTATCAAAGAATCGCCGGGCGCTATACTAAAGCCCTGCTCGATGAACTATCCTCCAATCAAGACTTCTTAAAAATGAAGCCCGAGGCACAAATTGATGTAATTAATAAGGCCATAGGCCAAGCGCGGCGCGGCGCTCAAAATGCAATGTTTGCGCAGTATCCAAGTATTCTTGAAGAAGCCACCGCCAACGCCCAACAAGACATTGAGGAATGAAAGGGATTTGTTATGATATTTCAATATATTAATAATCACGCCGTGGATTCCGTTTCAGGTGTTGTGCCGGCGGCAGTGGTAACTACTATGCAATATACCCAACAAGTGCCGGATGGGTTAGTATACCTAACCTATGCGGCGGCGGCTTCGACACTATTACTAAACGTACCCAAGATTTGGAAAGGGTTCAAGGAAATGGTTAAGAAGGATGAAGTTGAAAAAAAATCTGAATGCTGTAAAGAAGAGGAGAGTGAATAATGGCTGGCGATAGAGTAATTACTGCAATGACGGTGCTGTGCGAAGCAGACAGTGAAAGTGATGTCTGCAAGGCATGGATTGTTTGGACTATTTATAATAGGGTGAAATCTGGCAGGTGGGAAAAGACCATGGCTGGGGTTTGCCTACAGAGGATGCAATATTCGGAATGGAATGCTGATAGGGGAGATAATGCTAATCTGGAGAGGGTGGCGAATCTGAGTGAGAATGATCCTAATTGGCATGGGGCGCTTGCCTTGGTTGATGCAGTAATGGAAGATATAGCGAGTGGTGTTCCCGATCCTACCAATGGTGCAACGCACTTCTTTGCCAATACCATCTCCCCTCCCGCCTGGGCCGCCGCACCTGCTACCCTCACTGGTCAACAAGGCAAAGTCCTTTTCTACTCCAACGTACCATAGGAGATATAAATGGATGTGAATAATAATAACCACCTAACCCTGGCCTTTGGAATCATGATAACTATCAGTTTCTTTGGCCTTGTACTTATCCTTTCTTTTCACAGCGTGCCTGCGGAAAATAAAGATATTTTGGTCGGCGCGACTGGCATAGTATTTGCTGCGTTCAGCGCGCTAACACAGAAGATCTTGGGCATTTCGCCCAAGAGTGCCAGCGGATTGGAGGCCGGGCAAGGCGCGCCATCAAGCCCTTCTTCACCGCTACAACCAGGAGTAAAGTCATGACTATTGAAGAGTTTGCAGAAGCAGCGAAGGCGAAGATTGCAGAGTTGCAGCAGGTTATTGCAACGAGCAGCGCGACGCTGGAGAGTCTGAACGGGCAAGTTACGGCAGTACAGCAGGCAATTAATGATGCTAATAATTTGCTCAGTCAGCATCAAAATGCATTGGGGCAGATTGAAAGTATTGCGCCGGAAGTCCGGGCGGTACTTAATGCCTTGTTCCCACCACCGACCCCCGCTGCGGAGCCAGCCCCTTCCCTCCCTTTAGATGGACAAGTATCATGAAGAAGCTCTTTCTGCTCAGTGTTCTTTGCATCAGTCTCACGGCTTGTAAGGGTACGGATTATCTTGCTGATGTTACAAAGGATACCCACTCCGGGTGTTTTAGTGGCAGCACCAATTATCTTGGCTTTACCGAAAATATTACCTACGTACATCTTGGCGATAATTCCGCCGCGATGAATGCCAGCCCGAGTTGTTCTGGAATCACACAGGCGTCCGGGCCACTTCCTAATAGTAGTGGCAGCGGAATTATACCAGTGAGCCCGGCCCCGGTCGGAAAGCCTTCAAGTCCATAGGTATCTCTCTTCCTTCTTTCTTCAACTAAAGCCCCTGAAAAACCAGGGGCTTCTCTTTTACGAAAGGAGTATGATATGACTGCTAAAAAGGCGATAACTATATCTGATGAGGAATTTATCTCGAAGATAGAGATGTGGGGGACATTGGACACTGCTACAGCGTTAAGTGTCCACGAAAGGACAGTGGAGAGACACAGGTGGATATTGGAGAAGAAGTTGGGAAGGAAAATAGTTCCGGGGAATAGGAGATATAGGCCACTTATGCAAAGCTTTTCCTTCCCTCCATCATATCAATTGAATGTTAGTGATGGATATGTAGTGATATTTAGTGATGCCCACTATTGGCCGGGACATATTTCCACCGCGCATAGGGGACTATTGGCAGTGTTGAAGGATCTTGGAAAAGAATGTAAGGCAATAGTTTGCAACGGCGACGCCCTAGACGGGAATACTATCTCCCGTTTCCCTCCCATGAACTGGGACCATCGCCCGACCTTGAAAGAAGAGTTAGAAGAGGTGCAGGCACGGCTAGGGGAAATTGAGTTGTGTGTGCCGAAAGTGCCGAAGATTTGGCCGATCGGCAACCACGATATGCGCCTGGAGATGCGGCTGGCTTCAGAACTACCAGAATTCGCCGGCGTGATGGGAACGAAGCTGAAAGATCACTTCCCAATGTGGGAGCCTACTATGTCAATCAAGGTTAATAATGACACCATGATAAAACATAGATGGAAGGGCGGGATACATGCGAGCTTGAATAATACTAAGGAAAGTGGCCGGAATATCATAACTGGGCACACTCATAAGTTAAATGCAATACCTTTTACTGATTTGAACGGGACGAGGTTTGGGGTGGAAAGCGGGACGCTTTGTGAAATATTTGCACCCCAGTTTGCCTATATAGAAGATTCGCCACGAAACTGGATTAGCGGTTTCGTGGCGTTGAGGTTTTGGAAAGGGAAATTACTTTGGCCGAGACTGGCGCGGGTTATTGAGGATGGGGTGCTAGAGTTCGAGAATAAGGTATATGAGGTTTAGGACTTATCTCCATTCCCAAACACACTACTAAGATGTTCAAGGGCCGGAATGTATGCGTCAGTGATACTATGGTCTTCTGGAAGTAAGCCGCCCGGCCATTCTTTCTCACTGATATAGGCAAAGTTCTTGGGCTCGATGTAGAGGATGGACTGACCCGGAGGTTGCCGCCATGGTGTTTCATTCATCAAGTCCCAAGGCCAAGCGGCCCATAGATCACGCTCATAAATGCAAGTAATGTCGCCGGCCTGCCAGTACTTTTGCCAGAAGGCGGTCGAGGCGAACTTGGGCGAGGCGAAGGTGACAATTTGGGCGATACGGAAGGAAGGGAGGAAGTACCGAGCATAGCGGGCGCGCGAGCCAAGGGAATGCCCCTCGATGAAAAGTTTCGCCCCATTGGATTTCTCCGCCGCCCACTCGAAGAGTTCCTTACAACCCCGCCACGGCCCGGTTGGTACTACTATTCCCGGTTCAATTTCCAATTGGGTGGTGTCAATGTCATCATAAAGGTCTCCGAGCTTTTCTATAGGAGTACCGTCCGAAAAGCGCGTGCCGGAGATGGTAAGATAAGTATAAGGGTCATCGGATACTCCAGAAGAAAGTACTGCCTTGTGGTCGTCGTTTGCATATGTGTCAATGACGGTGTGACCTAAGGATGTAAAAGCAGCAGTCATTTTATCGTGGTCTTCAATGTAAACTGCCGCACAGCGCCGGGCGCTTTGAAGAAGGGTGGTGAACATTTAGGTAACTCCTTTATCTACTTCTGAATAATGATGTATGCCCTCATGCTGTCAAGATAATCTTCATACGCGCCGGCCTGTGCGTCAAGTAGTTCTTCACAGGCTCGGTCCTGTTCTTTCTCTGTCAACTCATATTCAACTTTATCCTCAACACCGACGGCAGTGATATCGTCAAAGTAAGATGACATAATTCCCACATCCGGCTCAGCGCGACAGTATTCGCCTGAGATTTCTACTTCAATGTCAATGTCTTCCTTTTCATAGGTAGGAATTCCTGCTGCATCGTAGGCAACAGGGTTATTGAAGGTACGGATGATGGTCATGGTTGTTGAGTTTCTGGTCATTCTCTATTCACCATTCTAACAAATTTTCCAGCCAAGCTTGATACTGGAAATTGAGTAAACCATTTTACAGTTTGTTTGTCAAAAATTGCAGTTGATTTGTCAGAAAATGGTTTAATTCGGTATCTTCTATATTCCATAAAATTATTCATTTCAATCACTCCAAATCTCAAGTTGAATGAATATTTCAGGAGCTTTACTGTAATTCTTCATGAGCCTTGACTAAGGCATTTTCTAAAGCTTTTCTTGCCTCGGAGATATTCTTTATATGTTCGTCGATGGTCATTTTACTTTTTGCTCCTATATTAAATTTTTCGACTTGTTTCAAACCAAATCAAATTGCATATTATTCAATCCCAAATCTCGTTGAAACTACCAATGGAATAACACTAAACGTATCACTCGTTTCTTGCAAAAGGTCACTTTCCATCATCATATTGAGAATAATATTAACTTTCTCGCTAGGTACTCTATCTTTCAGAAAGCTGCGTACTGGCTCTTTTCTTACAGGATTGTTACCGTTCTTAGTGTAAAATGCCCAAACGAAGGTGTGGCACTCTTCCATAACATCCTTATCGCTGCGCCCGAGCATAGCACGGAATACGTCCGGCATCAACGCCTCAATCTCTAATAGCCAATCTCGCGCCCGATTATAATCATCTACTCGGATAACAAGTTCTCCTCTAGCAGACAACGCAGCTACCATTGCAAGCTTGATGGTAAAAAAGGCTCGCCGAGAGCAATAATCTTCCAATTTACTATGTTTTGGGCGCGGCGGGCAGCCCTCTTCATCCCAAGCTTGTAGAATTTCGACTGCCTCCCTCTCCCACTGAAATTGACCACGCAGTACGGATAACTGAAACAAGTCATTCATCAAATCCTTTCTCTGTGCCCTCTTTCTCGCCTTCTCTTCATCACTCGTAGTAGTGAAATACTTCACCTTCACATCTTCGTCACTATATACCATAAGCATGCGGCCCATAAAGCCCATTCCCCAAGCAACGTCAGGTAGTACTTCCCCCAAAGCCCGAGGCGTAGCCCCAATAAGAAGATTAAGACTAGGGTTGATAATATCAATATTAAGACCACCTGTGCGCCTCTTTTGCTGGAAAGACGGATAATTCGACCAAAGGGCCGTCATGGTAGTAATGAATGTATTGTCAAAAGTCTTTAAGAAAACCCCTAACTCTTCGGCAAAAACAGTGAGGTAAGAATATTGCTCCGTACGGCCATTAAAATCTTTGTATGCAAAGTTCTGCTGCATAGCGTCGGCAACTTCATCGATAAGGGAAGACGTAGTAACATCGTGTGAGCCGACCTTGATCTTTGCAGCCCCAACACTCGCACCCTTGCTACTGTATTCACCACCAGATAAGTCGCGGAGCATCGTTTCGCCGACCTTGATGATTTCTTTGCCCTTGCCGGGGCGTGCGACCAGCATAATGAATTGGTTGGCGAAAGCCGGCTTGTCTTCAAGGGAGTTACTCCAAACACGGCGCTCGACGGCGGCGGAAATTAGGGAAATGGCAGTCCATTTACGAAATATCTCCGGCGACTTCTGCCCCTTTGTGTATCGTAAGAAGCGCTCTATCCAATCCTCGTTCCAACTCATGATTATCCCTAAGAGATTTACCGAGCGTCCCCGGTAAAGAAGTATTATTTGCGCCCGGCGGCGCGGAGGGAGTGTTTTTCATAGGGATGTTTGTGGTTTCCATTTCTTTAGGCCGGATAGGTTCAGTCTTACTACATTACCTTTTTCGGCATTCTTTCTCACGATTTCTTCATTTGCAAAGTTACCCCAGTTATAGCCAATCTTTGCCTCTCCTGGAACTATCAATTCATGACCATTATGCGTTAATCGAATATCAATTAATCCTAATGCTTTCTTAATAATCAAATCTTCATCGTCATTTTCATTTATGAGAAAGTAGATGGCATCGTGAACTTGGGCAAGGAGGCGAACTTCTGGCATGTGTTTCCAGATGCGCCACAAGGCTAGGTTCATTCTGTCAGCAGTGCTACTTTGCGGTGAGTAGGCAATGGCTTCGCGGAGAGTACTGGCATCGTTGGGCCGACCGAAAAAATGTCGCGTGCGGCCCCAAGGGGTGGTAATACTTTGGGTTTCCTCAAGTTGTTCTTGAACCCACCTATGCCATTGAGGCATTCCGAAGGCGTTGTAATATACTTCCTGGAACGCCTCACAAATTCTTACCTCAATCTTGGCGTGCTTTGCAAGGGTGTATGGAGTACCGGCATAATTACTTCCGTGGCCAAGTTTCTTACACATGAAGCGATAGTCTAGGCCACGATAGAAAGGTGTTTCAGCAATCTCGCGGTCCTTCTTTTTGTCGCCGGTCCATGGTAGTTCAGGCCAAACCATTTGGGCGACTTGAGTGTGTAAGTCGCCAGCATAGCAGGCATTAAGATAACGCCAGTCATCAAAAAGAATTCCCAGTAACCATCCAACCTCTCTACTTTCCGCTTGCTCCAAGTCTATTCCGCAGAGTTTCCAGCCTTTATCTGCGACAAAGATGTGTCGCAAATCAGCGTCAATGTTTTGTATATTTCGTCCCGTATCTTCAGAAGAAGCACTACTTGACCAACGTCCAGTGGAGGTTCCAGCGATGTTAAAACTAGACCGCATTCGTCCATCGTTATCGATATCGGTTTGGAAAACTTCTCGCTGTTTAACCAAATCTCTAATCTGCAATATGCAGGATAAGACGGGTCGGGCGATGAGATAGTCATCAAGTTTCTCCAGGGCTTCTCTATCTGTACTAAGTTTCTTCACGCCCTTGTCATTTTTCCACTGCTCGGGCAGATGCATGGCGGAGTAGAGAAAGTCTTTTAGCTGCGCGGGCGAGGCCGGGTTAAGGGAGACGGTATTTTTATCCTTATCCTTAAAAGTCTTGTCCCAAATGGCCGAGGCGAAAGTTTGAAGGATGAAGGTAAGACGCTCGATCTTTTTGTTTAGCTCGGAGACGCCCGCGATGGCCGCGCCTCGATCTACTTTCCAGCCGCGTAGCATCATATCTAGGGCAGGCGCTTGCAAGGCGCGTTCGAAGGCGTAGATTGGGTTGTTAGAGTTTGACGCTAATGCTTCGAAAATTTCAAGTGTTAGACAAGAATCTAGGCCGTTATATACTTGGTGAACGGCGGGCGGCGTCTCGGAAGGCTTGAGGTCGGCGGTTTGGATTATCAAAACTCAATCTCCTCTACTACTGCCTTCTTACCCTCACTTACGCTAGTCTTTGCCACCTGTGTAGTAAGTTCTTTTTGCTTGAATTCGGTTGGCATGTCACACATTTTTATTAAGAAATCTTCGGGGTCATTTTCGTATGAATTAATAAGGTCATGAACTAATCGGGAATCTTCTACTGTCATTGACCACTGTTTAAATTCATTATACCCGACCGGAACATTTATATACAAGTACCAGCCGCCGAGGGCGCGCGGGACGAAAGAGAGGACCGGCACGATGCAGGGCACTAAGATTAGTAATAGTGCGCCTCGGTCGTTGCGCGGGCGGGAGGGGTCATGGAGGTTCATTTATTTAGTAATTTCTCAGTGCAAAAGTGGGAGTTGTGATCTCTTGCAGGAACTCCACAAATTAGGCATGGAATATCTAACCAATTACTATCTCTATTTGGATAAACAATTTGTGTTTTATTATAAATTTCACAATGACCTTTTTCAAAGTGATTTTTTAGTCCAATTAGGTCAAAATCATCTTCATTGCAAAATGGACATTTAATATTTTCTGTCATCATTCATCCGCCTTACTGCTAAGTTCCTTCGCCCGGACCCTTCTCAGTAACTTCCATGATGCCTCGTTAGTATAAATGCTTCCAAGAAAACCCAATCCCTTTTGCATCTCGGGTAAGATGGAATGATGCAATAGCATAGTATCATGAAGCACATTCACCGGGCGAAATCCAAATCGGAATAAATATTGAAGATCATACATTCCGTTCTGGAAGAGTTTCGGAATCGGCAATTCCAAAAGTTCCTTAACCAACATCCAAGCTTCAACTTCTTCTTCGACTGTCGGCCAGTAGTTTCCGCTGGGAAGTGACTCATCGTAGAATGGAATTACAAGGGCCAAGTCGGGCGAGACGGCAAAGCTTATCATTGTGATTTGCTTGCCCTTCGTCTCGATATCAATTGCCATTATCATGGGATTTGCTCAAATTATTTAAAACTCTGCTTAATTTTTCCATCAGGATATAGTCTAATTCTTTATTTGATAGTATTTCAAACATCCAATCACCAATGGTCATTTTCATTTGGGAGGACAGCTTTGATACTTTTTTAGCTTCGTGAAGATTAATGAATGGTGGTGGCGCGGCGATCTTTTGATTAAATCTATCAACCAACTTCAATTTATGAAGGCGAGAAAGTATAGCCCCGGTGCTGCGTGAAAGTTTCTCTGCAATGTCATCTACTGATATCGATGAAGTAAAATCATTATAAATAATTTCATCTTCTTCAAAAGACCACGGTTGACCGAAGCGTTCAGATGGCATTGGGGTAAATCCTTTTGATATAGTCTTTGATATCGGAGAGAGTAGGGTTTACTATTATTTCGCGGCGCGGGCGTCTTATCTCAGAAAACTCCATCTCCCTCCTACCCTTAATCAAATCCGCCACCATTATCGGCCTATTCTGCCACTGCCGCAACACATTCGCCGGGTGGAACGTCGGCAGTACCTTCACTCCCGGAACCAGTAAACACTCCGAAGTTGTGCCGCGAATACTTGTGATAGAAGTGCGACGGAGCAAAGCCCAACAAGCCACATTTCCAAGGGCAATAATAAGATTGGGTTGAACAAGGTGGATCTCTACCGCGAGGCGATCAAGTTCCGGTAGGTACTCAGGTAATAAATATTTTCCGAGGTCAATGGGGGGATGTGCATAGGACTTGCCTCCTACGGTGGATTTGTTGGAACAGAGATTTATTACTTTGTTGTGGGGCGGGCGAAGCGGGAGGACGTTGGTCATGAATATTTCATGCTTTGACCACCACTCGTCAAGGAGGGTGGAGTTTACGGTGCGCTCAGGAGTGAAAATGTTGGGCGGGAGACGGTCTTCAATAATGCCGGCTTCGATGAGCATACGGGCCAATTCGAGGCCGGAAAAGCCGACCAGCGGGCGTAGTAGCCTCTCCTCACTCTCGCCCCAACTCTCCGCAACTAGCATGAGTTTGCAGGGAGCGGGGCCGCGCGAAAATTGTAGTGGAAAGGAGACTTCGTAGGTCATTAAATTCTCACCGATGGCAAAATATCTGTTAATGGCTTATTGTCAGACTTCTTCCATTCACCAATTGGCTTTCTGACAAATCTGCCTTTTTTATCTCTTAGCATCTTCATTGGCACAAGCACTTCTACTATCTTAACTTCTGGCCGCTTGAGACGGTCGCAGAGGGCAAAGCCAAGGAGAAATGATCCGAGGGAGAAGAGGAAGGTTGTCATTTATTGCCTTTAATATAAGCGTTTGAGATATAGTTATTCCTTACGAGCTTCCTTTTCTTTATCCAATATCATCACCGCCGTTCTAGCATAACCTACTATGTCCGTCCAGGAGTCTAAGTGGTTAGGACTATTAACCAACCGTGACATTTTTACGCATAGCATGGTGAGAACGTGGCGGATACCTGGATGAGTGCACGGTTCAATAAATTTAATCAATCCCTGCGCTCGCTCAAAATCTTCCTTCGGCTCTCCATACACCTTGCCGCGCTCATCTGTGATAGTACGGATGGCGGCGTCGAATTCTTCGAGGAGAGAGGGCAGACGCACCTTGGATTCAATTTCCTCATCATCTTTAGTTTCTACAAACAAATAATGTGTGGTTTCATACATGTGTGAATTCATTGAGATAATGCAGGAGAATTCTTCGCCGCAGATTTTGCATTTATACATAATAGTATTCCTAAATAAGTGCCGGCTTCTCACCCACTGGCCGGCGCAGTGTCTGGCAAGGGTAAGGAGACCCTTGTAGTGAGATTTGATTCAACAATATCAAGTAAGATTTTGAAACCTATCTACAATACTTTCCAAGCGATTGCGTGACTTTGAAATGTCATCTATCTTTGATGACAAGATATTAATCATACCGCACAATGGTGGTGAACTTTTATCTTCTTTAGCAACCAAAAAGTCACCAAAAAGACTTTCAGTAATTTTATCAAGAGTATAAGCTATTTGATTCAGAGAAGTTGTTTCGAGTTCAAGTCTTTCAATCATGCTGCAAATTATTGATGTTTCAGATTTTTCGGAAACATGATAATCTGGCATTATATTCTTCTTAGATGTCATTGTATATCTCCAATTTAAGAGAGTTCCAGGTCTTCCGGCCCACGGACCTGGAAACGTGGGTCAAAGTCACATAAGTATGCAGTACTTAATACTTATGCCCCGCCGAATTACGCCCCAATCACCTTCTTCACATTATTATACGTATCCTTCCCATTCTCACTAGCAGAGCTAGTAAGCACTACCAATACATCCTTGCCAGGAAGTTCATGAAGAAACTCGTCAATGGGCTTCCCCGCCGTGTCGAAGCCGAGGCTTTCAAGGAAGTCATTGAAGATGTAAATCTTCTCCGGGGTGAGTTGGAATTGGGCGGTCGGAGGCTTGCCGTTAATCTTCAGCTTGGAAAGGTCGAAGTCGCCCAGTTCCTCCGGTGGCACATCCTCCGTCGCGCCGGTCAGTGTCATAATAATATCAATCGTGTCGATATTCTTATCGAAACGTGACTTGCCAAAAGGGGCGGCGGTGATGACGCCGAAGTAAGTCCCGGCTGGGACGCCGCGGGGCCGCTCGAAAGAGTCCAGAGGCTTGCTCAGTAGAGACTTAAAATCGGGTCCAGTATTTGCTTTAGCCATTTTACATTTCCTATAGGTTGTGATGTGGTTATTTGGTTATATAACCGAAAGAATTAGTTGGTGGAGGCAGCTTCGACAAGCTTGTGTTGGTTATCCGAAATAAACCTAAGCATGTCCTCAATCTCCATTACTTGCATTAGGTAGAATAGTACTGCTTCGTCAAGTTCTACATCGGCGGCGTTCTCCATTAGTTGTTGGATGGTGTTAAAGGTTTGTTGCAGATTGTTGCTCATCGATAAATCTCCGTGCGGCTGAAATTGAAATTACTCTGCGGATGGTGGAATTATTTAGGCGGACTGCGTAGTACTTATATTTCATGCCGCAGAGGCGGATTAGGTAGCCTTTATATGTTCGATCTTTGTTTGGCATGAGCCAGGAGGATATACCCATATCACGATACCACCTAATGTATCTGGATAATGTGTAATTTACTTTCATTTCACACCTTGTACAGCTTTGAAGTATTCTGCGAGGCCGGTTTCTATACTATAACTTTGGGCTACGCGGAGCGGGGCGGTGTTTTTAGTACAGACTTCGCCAGTAGTTTTGGTGTAGATTTTAAGAGACGGCCCTTGTGCTTTAGCATGGAGGACGGTGTTGAAGTAGCGAGGAATATGTGGTGAGAGTGCTCGACCAATGGCAGAAGGAAAGCCCATACTACTTTCATTCTTCGCCTCCTCACTTTGAGGACCGTAACCGCTTTCTGAGACTTCGGTGATATGGGAAATAACAATGATATTGCATTTCATGCCTTCGTCTTTGAAGAGGTCGAGAAGGGAACGGATGTAATCTTGCGCCGCTCCAATATCCCGCCGCGCCTCGTTCTGCGTCCTTACTGCCATGAGCGCGCCGTTCATTTGCAAATGATGATCTAGGGCCGCTTTGGCGGCAGCGGTAAGGCTATCAAGGACAAGTACCGTGTCGCTGCCCCAAGAGCTAGGCTTACCTAGATCCGTCTCCCCATCCTTCCAGTGGTCAAGTAGTGAAACCATTCGAGGCCATACGGTAGACTTAGCGGAGAGGACACGGCCATTTACTGATTTCTTAGCTTCCGTGAGCGTGACGTATTCAACGTTGGCGGCACAGTTTGGGTTTTCCTTTACGTAACGTGAGGCGGGATCGGTAAGGTAGGATTTAAGTACGTCAAGGCCATTGTCGAGGTCGAGGACGCGAAGTTTATAGCCTGCTGCTGCGAGCGAGGCCAGCGCGCCGGTCTTGCCGCTTCCCGAGTGGCCTATGAAAAGAAGTTTAGTAGTCTCATTTGATTGATGATTGGCGAGGTTGGGCATTATTATTTATTCCTTCGGCGGCTCGGGAAGTGGCATCCAATAGGTTGGAGTAGGGTTAGTTAAATGTATAGAGTAATAAAAATCATCTACATCATAAACGGTCCAACACTGTCTAATGTCACAGTCATTCCAAACACAAGCATTGATATTCCAGTATGCAATATAAATATGATCTTTACAAAAAACTAATATTCTTGTACCATCTCTTGGTGCTGTCTCAATTGATTGCCATTGCATTTTATCTATTCCTTACTTATTTATAGGAGGACATTCACCATTTATATCTACAACTATACCGTCTTGACATTCTTTAAGGTTATTTGGAACTGAGCCTGAACTAGGCCAATATGGCAGTGTAATTGATCTATGAATACTCGCTTCCTTTTTCTTCTCTTCCTTCTTTGCCCAACATTCAGCAGTAATACTTGTATTCAATTCCTTCAATTCTTGACACATCTTTTCAGAAGGAACCTGTAGTTCAATGCGATGTGAGGTTGTGGAACATGTAGAAGGAAAAGTATCTCCACAAAACGGGCCGCCTGTGGTTGTGTATGAAAGTATTACCAAATACCAAAGCATAGCATTCTCCTCACCTAAACAAATCAAATGCATCGTGGTCCATGGCCTTGACCAAGAACCACAGGATGAACAAAACGAATAGTATTCCAGAAATCAACCCAAAAATAAACCACATATTATATATCTCCTATTGGTAGTAGCGGCAGGGCTCGAACCTGCAACTGGACCTTTATGAGAGGCCGGTTCTACCAGTTGAACTACGCTACTATTAGCATTTGGTCCCAACACCCGGACTCGAACCGGGACGGCACAGCCGAGAGATTTTAAGTCTCTTACGTCTACCAATTTCGTCATGTTGGGATTACAATTCACTTTTATGCTTTTCATCTTTTTCAAGAGTTTTCTTGAATAGAGTTTTTGAAGCGGTGTGATAAATAACAATTCCTTCGGGTTTCATAAAACCAGGCGCCGCAACGCTGCCGTTTTCTTTCAAGAAAAGCAATGCTTGCTTCATACCTTTAAATACACCAAATTCCTCAATTAAGCCTTGATAGAGAATTGGTACAACTCTGCAACACTTTGGCCGAATTGCATCGTCACTCCACCTATGAGTGTTGAATAGTGAGAATGCCTTTTCGGTCATAGAGTAGTTGCGTTGAATGCCGTGGCCCCACCATTCACCGAAATGGTGGCCTGGGCCTAGTTTTAATAGTTCATTTCTATTCGCATATGCCCATTTGGCAAAGCCAAAGTTATCATCTTCTGGAGTAATCCAACGGGTACGAGAGCCGACTAGAAAAGTACCATCACTTTCGTCAATATAAATACTGGCATTAGTACCGTCTAGCTTTTCAGTAATTATACATTCCCGTGAAAAGCGTGAGATTTTAGGAAATTCAATAAAGTCCATTAGATGTCTCCTCTAATCTGCGTAGGATCCCACACCCTTCGATTATATCCGGCGGTAAGGAATTGCTGGCGCAGACTTTCTGGTTTCATACATACTTGGGCAAAGGCGCAGCCGTAGACCATTTCGCCGGTTTTGTCGTCGATGCGGGGGGTTCCGCAGGCTTTATTATTCATAGGCCAATACTCAGCCTTAGCATAACTCTCAGCCATGGTGAGATATATTCCAAAGTCCCTGTACCACTCATCAATGATACTCTTAGGCTTGTATATCTGATGGCGTTGGAAGCGTGAGAAAGTCACTGCTACTTGCGCCGCGTCAATAATAATCCCTGATATTCCGTGCGGCAACACTACGTCGCCGGCGAAATTATAAGTAGTCATTTGGTTGTCAAGTTTAAATCGTTCAAAGAATGCTTCGTTTAGGGTGTTTTTTGTGGTCTTTCGGTCTACTATGAAATACTTATCGTCCATCTCGGCGTATTTGTCGAAGTGGCCGCAGATGTAGAAGTCTTCATCGAGAGAGGACTTGTAGCCTGAGGCGAAGCGGAAGGAGAGTTCAATGGCTGGTTTGCCGTTGTCGAGGCGGACGGTGTGAAGAGTATCTTCCTTGAATTGGTCGAGATACCAAATTACTGTACGAAGAAGGCCCGCGCGGGTTTTGCTGTCGCTGTCCATTTCAATGGGGCGGGATAGTTTCGCGTCCCAAGTATCAGTCAACACCTTCCGCACCGTGGAATTCAATGCCTCTTCGTGATCCATGCCAGAGAAACGCTTATGGTCATAGAATTCCAGGGCGGAGTGGTATAGTAATCCAAAGGTCAGATGTACTGATTGATAGAAGGAGGTATAACCACATACGATAGAATAGTAATAATATCGTGGGCAAGTCTTGAGCGCGCCGAGCGAGGTGCTGTCCCAGTAGAGCTGAAGATTTGGTAGTTCCTTGCTGAAGGAGTTGTTGACCTGGAAGGTAGGAAGTGTGGCGTTCATGTTATGCCTTTAACTTCTTACTGCGTTCAGCCAAGGCACGGCGGGTAGGTCCATAAGCTACTTCCCAACGCATCATACCTGTTTCATGTGGATTTCCTGGTTCATATGGAGTTATTTCTTGTTTGCAGCGTGGACAATATTGTTGATCGTTACATATTGCACATTCACAACAAGTAGTGAACATTGTACTATTAGTTGAGCTACAAAGAAATACTGTTGGCATGTTAAAACTCCATATCCTTCGGCGGCGCGTCGGCCTTCGGCACCGGCAAAGCTTTTGGTGTACTAGCCTTCGGCAACGACTTCTTTCCGGCGAGTTCCGCCGCCGCCCAGCGCCCGCGCATTTTGCGGTACTCTTCTACAACGCGGCGAATATCCTCTTCGGTCATCTCAAGCGGATTACGATTGAATAGTTCAGAGAGGCTATCAGTAGTTGCTTCGGATAGGGCTTTTAACCCTTGGATGGGATCTATGTCAGACATTACTAAGCCTCTTGGCTAATTCATTAATTAAGTCTCTGACTGCAATGTGGTGATGATGTTTAAAATCTTCTTAAGCATCTGCTGCCATTTTACCTTGAGCGCGGGCAAAATCCTTTGCAGTTTTAATTAACTTTTTATCCGTGTAGTTTGAAAATACTGTAAATATGTCAGACAATTTCCTTCAACCCTCTATTTGTACTACCAAGAGCAATGTTGTTAGTTTCGAGCCACAGCCGGATTATCTTACGAATGGCGGGCGAGATTCCAATGTTATCGGCAAAGACACTTTCAAGTATTTCTAAGTCAGATTTGAAAACTTGAATGTGAATGCGGGTTATTTCTTCTTCGGCTTTACGTGGCATCTTCTTCCTTCCTGCCTTTTACTATGAGAATTGACGCGCCGCTAGGGGAGGCGCGGAATTGAAGGATGTTTAAATCAATGTCTTTGCTGGCAGCACGGGCGGTGTATAGCTTTGCGCGGGCGCGGGTGATGTCGGAGCATGGTAGTTCCAGGCCGAGAGGCGAGCCAAGTGCACGGTAGAGGATGGCGAGGAATTGATTGTGATCGGAGGGCATTAATTTAATTCTTT